>Ga0181530_10000132_pt1 | contig 91286 bp, 60 predicted proteins | sample PEATcosm2014_Bin_42_FD_119769 | JGI IMG/M metagenome (GOLD analysis project Ga0181530, IMG submission 119769) | Peatland microbial communities from MTU Mesocosm Facility, Houghton, MI, USA - PEATcosm2014_Bin10_60_metaG | ecosystem: Environmental > Terrestrial > Soil > Wetlands > Peat | place...
GGCGGCTCAAACCGACGCCGTGGCCGCCGATGCCGCCTTGAACACCGCGCTCGCCGACCTGAATCGCGCCAAGTCCGACGCCACTCACGCCAAACTCGACTGGGACCGCGCCCAGGGTCTATTTAGCGCGGCCCTCATCGCCAAACAGGATTACGACGTCAAGAAAGCCGCATGGGAAACCGCCAACGCCGGATTGGCCCAGGCCGAAGCGAAAGTGGCCCAAGCCAAGGCGGAGAAAGAATCGGCGGACAAGCACATTGCGCAGTATGAGGCGAACCTGACCCGGGTTTCCGACGTGTTGCAAAAAACCCTGTACCAAGCGCCGTTTGATGGCGTGATCACCAATCTTCCGGTGCGCGAAGGCGAGACCGTGGTCATGGGAATCCAGAATTCGCCGGGCAGTACCTTGATGACGATTGCCGACATGTCGGTGATCACGTCCGAGGTCAGGGTGGACGAGACCGACATTGTCAACGTGCATCTTGGGCAGCCCGCTGAGGTGACCATCGACGCCATCCCGCACAAAATTTTTCACGGCGTGGTCAGCGAAATTGGAGACAACGCCATTGTGCGCTCGACCGGCGTGGCGACCTCGCAGGCCACCGCGACCAGCGAAGAGGCGAAGGACTTCAAAGTTGTCGTGACCCTTACCGATCCGCCCGGCGAGCTGCGCCCCGGCCTTTCATCCACAGCCAAGATCACGACCGCGAGCCGCAGCAACGTGCTCAGCATTCCGATTCAGGCGCTTACCGTCCGCACCCAGGCTGACCTTGACCTTGCGTCCAAGGATGCGAGGAAAGGCAGTAATAGCGTGCAGGCTGCTACCACCGCCCCGGCGGACGCGTCGAAGCAGAAGGAAGAGATTCAGGGCGTGTTCGTGATCCGCAACAAGAAAGCCGAATTCGTCCCAGTGGATACCGGCATCAGCGGCACCACGGACATCGAGGCCCTCAAGGGCCTCAAAGAAGGCGACGAAGTAATTACCGGAAGTTATAAGGTTTTGCGTACCCTGAAGCCGGGAACGACGGTAAAAATAGACAACTCGGCCCCGAAGAAGGAAGACGAAAGTAGTTAGAAGCAAGGTCTCAGGTCTTAGGTGTCAGGTCTCAGGAAAACCCAAGTTCAAAAACCTGAGACCTGACGTCTAAGACCTGAAACCTACGACCTGACACCTGACCTTAGGAGAGTGCGTGCCCGAGTTCGATCCGGAGAAAGAGAGCAACATGGCGACTGCCGAAGTATTGCCAAACGATAAGCCCGCGAATTGGGCTGGACGCGACTCCTACATGATCTCGACCGAGGACCTGTGGAAGACCTACGACATGGGATCGGAGCAGGTGCATGCGCTGCGCGGCATTAACCTGCGCATCCAGCGCAACGAATACGTTGCCATCATGGGCCCGTCCGGCTCCGGCAAGTCCACGCTGATGAATCTGATCGGCTGTCTCGATTCGCCTTCCAAGGGGCAATACTGGCTCAACGGGCAACTGGTGAGCGACCTCGAGGACGACGAACTGGCCCGCATCCGCAACAAGGAAATCGGCTTCGTCTTCCAGACTTTCAATTTGCTGGCCCGTGCCACCTCGCTGCACAATGTGGAACTGCCGCTGATCTATGCCGGGGTCCCGGCCGACGAGCGCGCCCAGCGCGCCAAGGCTGCGTTGACTTCGGTCGGCATGGGCGATCGCATGACCCACAAGCCCAACGAACTCTCCGGCGGACAGCGCCAGAGGGTGGCCGTGGCGCGCGCTCTGGTCAACAAGCCCGCCATCATCCTCGCCGACGAACCCACCGGCAATCTCGACTCGCAGACGGGCAACGAAATCATGGCCCTGTTCGACCGTCTGCACGCCGAAGGCAACACCATCGTTCTCGTCACCCACGAGCACGACATTGCCGAGTACGCGCACCGGATCGTCCACATCAAAGACGGAGTGGTCGAAAAGGACGAACAGAAGCGGTAAGTTTCCTGGCGTTTGAGAGAAGCGTCTTACTTGCCGGAGAGCAGCAACTCCGCCGCTTTCTGCGCCTCGGCGAGATTTGACGAGGAGCGGGACAGACCCTCAATTATTTTTTGGGACTCGGCGGCGTGTCCCTCCTGCCGCAAAGCTTGCGCCAGCAGCAAGTAGCCAACCTCGGTGGGCCGCACCGCAATGGCCCGCTCATACTGGCGAACCGCCTCGGGCAGGTCGCCATTTTGCTGGGCGATCAAGCCGAGTCCGGTCATAGCCCGAGCCCAATCGGGCGCAAAACGCAGCGCGGTTTCGAAACACTGCTTGGCTTGCACCAACTGCCCCAATCCGCGATAGTCAAATCCGAGGCTGCTATAGACGCCAGCGCGCAGAGTCGCGTCGGTCGCGCGGCTGGCCACCATCTCGTATCGTTCAATGGCCGCGGGCAGATTGCCGCGCATATCCTCATAGGCGGCCAGACCCAGGTTGGCGCTGGGGCCGTCGGGCGTGATGGCCAGCGCGGCGCGGTAATGGGCGGCGGATTCTTCGACACGTCCATGAGTGAGCAGGAAGTCTGCCAGGTGGACCTGGGCTGGGTAATTGTCCTCGGTGAACGCCACGGTGCGCGACCAAAAAGACTCGGTATCGTGCCAGTAGAGAACCTGGTGGGCGGTGAGCGCTCCGAGCGCCAGCAGACACGCGACGGCGGGAATGGCGAGCCACCGGGCGGAGATCTTCCAAGCTTCACACAAGTCGGCGACCAGCCAGGTCACCATCAAGAACAAACCAATGAACGGAATGTAGGCGTAGCGATCGGCCATGGCTTGCACGCCCACTTGGACCAGGCCAATCATCGGAACCAGGCTGCCCAGAAACCAGAACCATCCAACCACCAGATACCGGCGCTGGCGCGCGAGCAGGACCAACGTGGTGATGAGGAGCAAGAGGACCGCTGCCTCCGCCACTTGCCAGACGGGATAGAGCTTGCTGGGATGCGGATACATGGCCACGAGTTTCGATGGCCAGAACGCCTTTCCCAGATAACGCACGTAGGAAATCAGCGCGGTTTCGAAGCGCAAGAGACTGCTGTCGCGGGACAAGTTCACGACGGCGCCTCCGGCCCTCTGGGCCTTCATCGTGACCACTGCGCTGGCGGCGGAGAGCAGCAGGAGTGGCAACTTTTCCAGGATTAAAAATCCGTGCCACAATCTGGGCACGCTCCGGCCTTTTGCCGTCTCAGGCGGATTGCCAACTCGGTCTAGCGGCCAGTAGTCCCACAACAAAAGTAGAAATGGAAATGTGACCACCTGCGGCTTGGAGAGCAGCGCCAGTGCAAACAAAACGGCCACGGTTGCGTAGCGGCGGAGGCCGGGTCGGCGCGCATACCAGCCGTAGGCAAGGAGCGCGAGCAGAAAAAACATCATGCTCAGCACGTTCTTCCGCTCCGACGCCCAGGCCACGGACTCCACGTTGATTGGATGAAGCGCAAACAGGGCCGCCACCATCAGACTGCGCCAGCGGAATCCCGTGGCGCTCTGCAACAACAGAAAGAGAAGAACGGCATTGACCGCGTGCAGCAGGACATTCATGAAATGATGTCCGGCAGGATGCAGGCCGAAAAGTTCGCAGTCGAAAGCGTGGGAAAGCCAGGTCAGAGGATGCCAGTTTCCCTGAGCAAACGTGGTGAAAGCCCATTTTGCGGTCGCCCACGTCACTCCGGCTCTCACCGCAGGATTGTTTACGATGTAGCCATAGTCGTCGTAGATGAAGCCGTTGTGAATCACGGGACTGTACGACGCCAGCACCGCGGCCATCAGCAGAAGGCACAACAGCAGAGTGCGAGACCGGGGCGAGTGAAAGAGCGTGGAGGAAGGTGCGCTGCCGGAACGTTCCGATTCTTTACCTGTCGCTATCGTGACTGAGGAAGACGAATTCATGGATGCAACTATTTTGAACCAAACATCAGCCATCCGCGAGCAACAAATGCGCGACGCGAGTTCCGTTGTCGGCAACTGCGTCACGGCGAAGGCCGCTCTCGACGGTGCGTGGGTTGGCGCGAGTCATCACAATTGATATTTTTTTCGCGGCAGATCCCGGAACGCGGCATTCACTCGCGGCTGATGATTATCTCTGCCACCTTCCCGGCGAGGATTGAGAGATGGCCGGTCAACGGACCCTTTTGCGCGCGTAGCTCGATCATTTGCCCCGGCGGGCCGGGGTGCACGGGCAAAACGAAATTACCTTTCTGGTCGGTCACCGCGTCCCCGAGATCACCATCGATCGAAACGGTTGCGCCAGCGACCGCCCTCATGTCTTCGTCCACCACCACCCCGCGAACCTTGGCGGAGGCGTCGGGAACGAGTTGAATGGTGACGGTTGGATAATAATCGTGGGCCAGAACGAGGGTGGACGCGCCCTTGAGAAACTCATCCTTCGCGGACGCAGTCAGCGTCACTTTGCCGTCGGCGGGCCGCGCTTGCGGAGGGATCTCCAGTTCCCATGCGTCTGCGACCATCTTCACCTCTCCGCCGTTCGAGGATTTCACCTGGGCGATATCGACCGGCGACTGGTCGGGCCGCACCAGGAGGACCTGAACGTGATAAACACCGCGGGATTGGAGAAAGGCAGAGGCAGCCAAGGGAGCAAATCCAAGAACGACGATTGCAGCGGCCACGATCGAAGCCAGGAACGGCCTTTTTGCGCGAAGTGCCAGAGCGAAAACGAGCACGGCAAAGACCAGAGCGAACGCGGCCACCGCCAGAGGATGTCCGATGCGGCCGCCGCTCTTTAGAGCGAAAACTAGGGCTTGCTGCTCCATAAATCCGTTCTCCCGCTTCTGAGTAGAACTCGGGCGGCGGGGAGTTGCAAGTTACGGGCAGGAGCCAAGATCGCCCACAGGTCACTTTATGGCTGATCGGGCGGCAACGTTATGAGTCGCTGGCTGGATTTATGGCTGCTGCGTTACGCCGTTGGAGTTCTTCACCGCGTCGGCTGGCGTGATTCCCGCCGCCCCCGCCATAAAGAAGTTGTGGTCGTAGAGATTGCGGTACATTCGTCCCGCGATCTCCGCCGCTTTGGGGCCAAAGGTGGAACGTCCGCCTTGCAGGAAGACCACCGTCACGATGCGTCCATTGTCTGTGTTGGCGTAAGAGGCGAACCAACCGAAGCGCGTGCCGGCGTGCGAGCATGTGCCCGTCTTGCCGAGGATCGACTCCTCGCTAAAATTCAAGCGCAGGCTGCGCGCCGTGCCGTACTCAACCGCTCCCGCCATGCCGTCGGAAAGTTCGGGGATCAGGGGCTCGATGTCGAGATGCCGTTTGACCCGAGGCTGAAAGCCGGCAACTTCCTCGGGCGTGTTGGGATGCTGCAAATAGTAGAGCGTGCCGCCGTTCGAAATGGCGGTTACCAGCGCGCCCAGTTGCAGCGGGGTCATCGAAATGCCCTCGCCATAGGAGCACATTTTGCCGACGCCGCCGAGTTGCGGAGGGATTTCTTCTTCCGGATACGTGCCCAGATGTTCACCGTCGATGCCATAGCCGGCAAATTCTCCGAGGCCGAACTGATGCGCGTAGTAGCTCACCTTCTCGAAGCCCAGCTTGCGCCCGACTGCTTCGAAGTAGGCGTTGTTGGAGTGGGCCAGCGCGGTGGTGAGATTCATGCGGCTGCGGGTGCCGAGTGGCACTTCGGTTTGCTCGTCGATCACGCCTTCGCTCAACGCGGCCAGGGCCACGGAAAGTTTGATGGTGGAGCAGGGTTGCGCGCCGCTGGAGAGCGCGAGCCGCTGATTGACCATGGCCAGCACGCGTCCGCTGGTCGGTTCAATCGCGACCACCGTGCCGTTCATGTTGCCCAAGGCATCGATCGCGGCCTGGCGAACCACAGGATCTTCACCCGCGGCCACGTCGCCTTCGGTGATGTCGGATGCGAACGAACTGGTCTGGAAACGCTCGTAATAGCGATGGCGGCGGGATGTACTGTAAGCACGCGCGCCGGAATAATGCGTGGCCGGGGAAGTGACGGCGGCACTGGGATTGGTATTCGCACTGCGCGACGCGGCAGCTTGCGAATGCGGGGCGCGACTCCGCGCCAGGGTTCTCATGCGCCTCTTGGCGCGCTGGTTCTCGGTAACTCCGCGATTTTTGGAGTGCGGCGTAAGGGCGCGTGGGTTGATGTTGGCGCCGATGGCACTCGCGGCCAGCAACATTGACAATCCCACAAAAAATACAGCACGAAAAAAACAAAGCTTAAACTTCACTTACCATCCCCGTGGGTACTCGGCCAATTGAGTGCTCAGCCAGTACTTATCTTGGCTTAATTATTAGATGCAGGAGTCTTGCCAAATCTTCAAACCGATGGCACATCCCGTGCAGCTATTCGATAGTAGGCGATAGACGAGGTTCGGCGCAATGGCAAAGTAACCAACTGGCACCCGGAGGGTCAGCACGGTAACTACATGAATAAATTGGATTTAGCGTAATTTCCGTAGAAGGGCAAGTACCTTCGTAATCCGATCGGAGTGGGCCTGGCCTAAGAGCCCATAATCTTCCGTAATTTTGTGGACAGAAACGATAATGGTTCGTCAGGATCGTCGTTGATTTTCAAAGCACGAAGCGCATCCATTTCACAGGCAGGACATGCCAGAGTTGGCCGATCCTGGCATTCGTGCGCAGGCCAAATCACTTGGTAGCTGCGCAGCTCTAGTTTGCTTATCAGCTCTCCATCCGTGGCTTCGACAAACTTTTCTCGGGATTGGCGAATCGTTTCTGGGCTTCGATAATGCCATCGCCCGCTGCGTCTGTATGCACAGGTTCCGTTTCCTAGATTGATCGGTGATTTTGCGCTGCCGAGGTCAGGAAGGGTTCTCTTTCTTGACAGCATTTGGAGCGACCTTACCTTAGCTTCTAGTACTATTGATTCCGCTATGGAAAGGTTACCAAAGTCCACTCACCATTGGGTGAGGTTTTTTGGGCAGACTCAGGAGTTTATGGGCAGGAGCGGGTTTTTAGGCAAATCCGATCAGAGCGTTACCTCAAAAAGTACGGGAATCCTGTCTCGATTGGCGCATCAGTAGGACCGCTGAGACGGCAATTCAAGAGAGGCTAATCCGCATTGCCGAGGCACCGTCCACCGGGACTACAATTCCCATGGACGCGTTTTCCTGATACGTTTCCATGGCGCGCACAACCAACCTGCCCCGAGTTGGCATCGTTTAGGTAGGAGGGCTTATGGAAAAGCTTCGCTTCCTGCTCTTCTTTTCCGCTCTGGTTCTGGCTGCATCCTTGGCGTTATCCTGCGGCGCGAGTTCCCACAGTCAAGATCCACTGATCTCCATCACGCTGAGCCCAGCGACCGCTGACGCTCAGGATTATCCCAACGGAGAAGTGCCGTTCACCGCGACCGGCTACTACATAAATCCGACGCGCACGGTCTCGCCGCTTTCGGCGGGGTGGGGCACCTGTTACCAGGATGCGTCCACCAGTGAAATATCCATCGTCTCCCCTGGCGTAGCAAAATGTGCGCCGGGAGCGGCCGGCACATACACAGTCTGGGCGAATGACCCGCCCGACCCCAACGTAGAATGTTTGGCAATGACTGCCTGCGGCGGAGGATGCTTCGTCGCCGGCACCGCGCAACTCACCTGTCCGTAGGCAGGCTGAGGTAGAATTCATCACGGCCGCTGCTTTCGTTGCTGCAACGCTGCCGAGGTGCGCATCTTGCGAACATCGCTCGTGATGATCTCTTTCGTCGTAGCTCTCGTCGTTCCACTTTTTGCTCAGGCTGCCGGACAGACCCTCGAAGCGCGCCGCGCCGAACTCAATCGCCTGCTCGCCGAGGAGTGGGAGTACACGCTCCGCACCCAGCCCGAACTCGCCACTCAGGTTGGGGATGACCGCTACAACGACCGGCTCAGCGATTTCTCGGACCAGGCCATCGCCGGCAATCTGGAACACGCTCGCCAGTCGCTGGCGCGCTTTCAAGCGATCGACGCCACCGGATTCCCCGAGCAGGAGAAGCTCAACCGCGCACTGATGCTGCGCGGCTTGCAGGAAACCGTCGACGCCGCGCAATTCAAAGACTGGGAAATGCCGGCAACCCAATTTGGCGGCATTCACCTGAGCTACGCCTCGCTCGCCTTCGATTCGCCCTTCCGCAACGCAAAAGATTACGAAGATTATCTATCTCGTCTCCACCAGATTCCCCGCGCGCTCGACCAGGCCATGGGACACATGCGCGACGGACTGCGCGACCGCCGCGTGCCGCCCAGGTATCTGCTCGAAAAAGTTTCCACTCAGGCACAGCAGATTGCCGGCGATTCCCTGGAAAAGAGTCCGTTCACGGAACCGCTGCGCAAGTTTCCCGATTCCGTGGCAGAGGCGGAGCGCAAGCGGTTGCGCGAAGAAATCGAAAGCGCGGTGAAGAACGAGGTCGCGCCCGCGTATGCGAAGTTCGCCGAATTCGTGCGCAACGACTACGTGCCTCATGGGCGGCTCGATCCCGGCGTGTGGGCCTTGCCCGACGGAGAAGCGCGCTATCGCTTCGCCGTCCACCACGAGACCACCACCGATTTCACTCCTGACCAAATTCACCAGCTTGGGCTGAAGAGCGTGGATGAAATCGAAACCCAGATGCTCTCGATCGCCAGGGCGCAAGGCTTCAGCGATCTGAAATCGTTCAACGATCACATCCGCCACGACCCAAAGCTGTACGGCAAGTCGGGCCAGCAATTGTTTGACCTGTACTCGCATTATCGCGACCAGATGTACGGGAAACTTCCGGAATTATTCGGGCGCCTCCCGAAAAACAAGCTCGAGGTGGTTCCGATGGAGTCGTTCCGCAGCGCCGACAGCCCGCCTGCCGATTATTCCGTCGGCGCCGGAGACGGATCGCGCCCGGGACGCATCAACGTCAACGAATTTGCTCCCGAAAAACGGCTGCTGCTCAACGTCGAAGCCATTGCTTATCACGAAGGCGTCCCCGGACATCACCTGCAATTCTCGATCGCGCAGGAACTCACCGGGCTGCCGCCGTTCCGAAAGTACGATCTCGACCTGAACGCGTACACCGAAGGCTGGGCGTTTTACTCCGAGCGCCTGGGAAAAGAAGTGGGCTTTTATCAGGACCCGTACAGCGAGTACGGCCGCCTGCAGAATGAAATGTGGCGCGCGGTGCGTTGGGTGGTGGATACGGGCGTCCACTCGCAGCACTGGACGCGCCAGCAGATGGTCGATTATTTCCACCAGCACACCGCCATGGACGATCAGAACATCGACACCGAAGTGGATCGCTACATCGCGTGGCCGGCGCAGGCGCTTTCGTACAAGATGGGACAGATGAAAATTCTCGAACTGCGGGAGCGCGCGCAGAAGCAGTTGGGAGCGAAATTCGATCTGCGCGCCTTCCACGACGCGGTGCTCGACCAAGGCCCGCTGCCCCTCGACCTGCTGGAAGCGAAGATCGACGAATGGATCGCCGCGCGCAAATAGAGACGTGGATTGACGTGTCTCACTCCGCGGACGGGAACGCGGTCAGCCGCGCCTCTACGGGGAATCAGGCGTCCGCCTGACGGCCATACGCCACAACAACAACACACTTAGCAGCAAAAGAAACCAGATCTGGTGCGGCATCGCGATTCGAGTCCAGTACCAGGAGTGGGTGATCGCCTCAGGAATCTGACGGCGGAGTTGGAATTGCTCGAGTGCCGACCCTCCCGGCACCAAAAACGGCAGCATCAGTAGAAAAGCGCCACGTGCAAACTTGTAGTGTGGGGCCGAGAATTCCCTGAGGCTCCAACAGAGCGGAAAAATTAGCAGGAAGCCGTCGTAGAACCGGTGGTAAACCGGAAACAAGCTAAGAATGGCGAGCGTGGCCACGGGCAACAGGACGTCATCCGACCCGCTCCGCAAAAGCAGCAAAATCCAGACGCCAAACAAAGCGACGGATATGGCGAGTGCGAGCACATTGGCGGCGGCAGCGTGGCGCCAGATGGCATAGAAGAGGACTTGAAGATTGATCAGACTGAAACGGATCGGATTTCGTTCGGTGAAGTCGCTCAGTACACCCGTGGCCAGCATAACTTTGTTGGCGATTCGATAATTCTGAAGCCAGGGCGTATCGCCGATTCCGAGGCGCGCCATCGCCAGCGCGGCTGCCGCGAACGCGACGCCGGCTGCAATTCCAGATAGACGCCATCGCCTGCGCAAAAGGTAGTAGACGAGAAATGGCAACCCGATTTGGGGCTTCAGACAAGTCGCCATGCCGAAGAGAATCCCGGCAACGACCTCGCTGCCTCGTTGCTCTCGCGCGACAGCAATTCCGCAAAGAGCCACCGTGCCGATTACAATGCTACCCGCCGCAAGACCGGTGTGCAGGGGCGCGAGCGCCAGCGCGAAAGCCACAAAAACATAGCCGCGCCAGTTACTTTTTTCGAATCCACCCATCTCGAGCAGCGACCAGATCGCGCCGAGAGTCAGGCATACTGTAATGACCAACCAAGCAAGTTGAGCGGCGGGCCAGGGCAAAATGGCCAGCGGCGCAAGCACGAGCAGACAGGTAAGCGGGTAGGCGGTCGGCATCCCTGACTTCGTTGTCAACGAACCGTCGGCCAGGTCTTTGGCGAGAAATTCCAGACGGTTAACGCCCTCGATAGGCCAGAGCCGCACTAGCACCTCCGGGCTGTAAGGATCCAATCCCTTCACCAGGGCCCTGGATTGTATATAAGGCGAAATGAAATCGTTGACTTCCACCGCCCGCGGAAAACGCGCGGGACCGCGCATGACGAATTCGCCCGCAGCAAGCAGCACCAGCAGAATGAGGAGGGACTTCGATCTCGTAGATAGAGGAGGCATTTGCCGAATAGACTCTGCCCTGCTTACCGATTCGAGGGAAATATACTGCAACTCTGCTTATTCTCGCGCGACTCCTTGATTGTAACAACCGGCCGGCGGTTCCCGGAGCGGCCACAGGTTCCGTCACGAGCCCTTCAAAACGCCGCTTCAGCCGCAGGAAAGGCGCTTCGAAATACCAGCGGTAAAGATAGGCAATCGCGGCCGTCACGCCTGCAGTAATGCTGAAAAGAAAAACCATGGCTCCAAAATGTCCGCAGACTGGGATGAGACCGGAAAATAAACCGCCCGCAAAACGATTTACCAGATCGAAGACAACCAAGTGGATCAGGTCAAAGCCGTAACTGATTTCCCCGAAGAACTGCAACACCGGCCGGATCACTACCACCTTCCAGCAGAAAGTTCCACCCGGAAGTGCCAATGCCACTGTACCCGCAAAGAAAACATTCAGCGATGTTTCACGCAGAGCAAACCCCAATTGTGTCTGTCGTAACTCTTCTCCAGAATGCGCATGCAGGCCGAACGAAGCTCTGGGGTCGCACCGTTCACAATCAGCGCCGATGAGTTATCAGAACGAAGTCGAGCGATCATCTAATGAATGAGATTTTTAATACCGATCACGGAACAAGCGGCCAGCACTGGGGCCAGCACACTCAGACACCAAGGCACTCGCCGATCTTTCGGAAGCCAGCGTAGCAGAGCAAAGAAGACAAAAGGGAGCACGGGGATCGAAAAGCGGATAAAGTTGCCGGTGGCCCAGACCAAATAGTCGTAGGAGAAGGTCGCCAGGAGATACAATCCGCAAAAAATAGCTTCCGCCAGATTGTCATGCCAATACTTGCGTAGGCTCCGGCCGAACATGGCCACCGCACCCGCGATCACGAGCGCGATCCAGGAGAAGCTCAGAATCAGACTGGCCCAAGGCGGACGGTACAGTAAAGTTCCAACGACAATGCCGTGGAAGGGCCAGCCGAATAAATGTCCATGAGGGCCAGTCAAGCTGGCCGCACCATAATCGCGGGATGTATAGCTGTGAACAGTACGCCACGGGTCACCAAAATAGTGCGCGAGCGGCCATATATATAACAGGCCAATCGCCGACCCCAAGCCGAGGGCTCCGAGCAGCCTGGCATATCGCTTCTGGCAGAGCAAAGCGATACCTATGCCCACGAGAGCAGCAAACATCAGTGGCCGGACTGTGGTGGCAAGAGAGGCGAGCAGGGCCGCGCGCCAGGTGTACCCACGACGGTGACACCAGAAAGCACCTAAGCCGAGAGCGACTGCAAGCGGTTCGGAACCGCCTAGTAACGACAGTTGTAACCAGGCAAAATTTGTAAATGCAAAATAGGCCGCTACCCTTGTACCGAAGAGACTGGCAACCAAGAGGACACTGACAACGGACGCCGCGACGGTTACCACCCAAAGACTACGGGCGAGGGGAAGATGCGTGAGCAGTGAGACGAGCGCAATCGCATACGGGTATCCCATGAAGTGTTGGATACTAAGTCCGTGAAAGTCCCAATGGCGGATGGCCGTCGCTACTTCCAGGTACGCGGCGTTGTCCCCGAAATGGAGGAGTCGTCCGTGCCAGCCGTGAAAGACAATTAAAGTGGCGCCGAAAAGCACGGCGGCAAGAGCCATCAACAGAAGCAGTTCATACAATGCCGGCTCGGTTCCCCAATTCGTGCCTGGCTTGGTTTCCAACGCAGGGATGCTCACGGAAAGAAACTCCTGGGTATCAGCATCATCCTATCGAAGGCCGCGGAGAAGTACAAAGAGTTGCGCGAAAGCGTAAACACGACCTCGGACGAAAGCCTCCGCTACATCACGTCGCTGCGTTTCCGCAGAAAGGCGGGAACGTCGAGATCCTCCGCTTCATAATTCGGAGAGAAGTTGGGAGCGGACGACCTCATGCCATCGAGAGAAATCACCTCCGCTTGCGATGCGTCCATCAGCGCCGCCGCCTGGAAGGCTGGCGGCGCGGGATCGGGCTCGAAACTCGGCTCGGGTATGAACGCCGGCTCCGGCGCGGGCGCCGGTTCGTGCTGTCGCGAAGCATGTTGTGAAACTTCGCGCGAAACGATGACCGGATCATAGCTCTCGTACTGCCGCGGACGCCGCATTCCCGCCTCTCGAAAGCCGGTCGCAATCACCGTGATCTTGACCGAGTCTTTCATCTTCTCGTCCTGCACGGCGCCGAAAATGATGTTGGCGTCTTCGTGGGCCGCGTTCTGGATGATGGTGCACGCCTGCTGCACTTCGGCCAGCTTTAGCGAATTCGAACCCGTGATGTTGATGAGAATGCCGCGCGCTCCGTCGATCGCGCCCGCTTCGAGCAGCGGCGACGCAATGGCGCGCTGCGCGGCCTCCACCATGCGATGCTCGCCGGACGCGGTGGCCGCGCCCATCACCGCATAGCCCATCCCTGCCATGATCGCCTTCACGTCGGCAAAATCGCGGTTGATGATGCCCGGAATGGTGATGATGTCGGAGATCCCCTGCACTCCTTGGCGAAGAATATCGTCGGCGATGCGGAACGACTCGAAGAAGCCCGCGTTTTCGGCGACGGCAAGCAGTTTTTCGTTGGGGATCACGATGGTCGTATCGATCGACTCCATGAGCTCGGCAACCCCGCGCTCCGCCTGCTGCATGCGGCGTTTTCCTTCAAAGGCAAAAGGCTTGGTGACCACGGCCACGGTGAGCGCGCCCATTTCGCTGGCCAGCGAGGCGATGATCGGAGCCGCGCCCGTGCCCGTGCCGCCGCCCAGTCCGGCGGTAACGAAAACCATGTCGGCGCCTTCGAGCACTTCGATGATTTTGTCGGAATCTTCGAGCGCGGCTTTGCGACCAATTTCGGGATTCGCGCCGGCGCCGAGTCCGTTGGTCAGCTTGACGCCGAGCTGGATCTTGGTGGCGGCGCGCGAGATCCGCAGCGCCTGCAAGTCGGTATTGGCAACGATGAAATCGATGTGCTGCATCCCCGAATCGATCATGCGATTGACCGCATTGTTGCCGCCGCCGCCAACTCCAATGACCTTGATGCGAGCGTCGTTGCGCGTTTCTTCGTTGAAACAGATGCGGAGTGCGTTGTCTTCGTTCATACATCACCTCGAAAAGCAGTTCTCAGTTGCCAGTTCTCAGTTGTCAGTAAAAACCAAACCCTTCTCACGCGCCTTTCCTCAAGAAAAGCGCTTTCATGCGCGACGCAAAACCCGGGGCCTGCAAGCCGCGGGCGAGGCAGGCGCGGTGGCCGTAGTACGCCATGCCCAACACGGTCGCGAACTCCGGCTCCGCCATGAACGACGGCATTTTCGCCAGCGGCGTTGGCCAGGCGAGACGCGCCGCTTTGCGCAGCACCGATTCCGCCACGTCGAGAATCCCCGGCAGCCGCGAAGCTCCGCCGGTGAGCACGAGTCCGGCGACGCAGTGCTCCAGAACGCCCGCGTGGCGCAGGTTGTCGCGCACCAGTTCGAAAAGTTCGCGCGCGCGCGGCTCTAAAATCTCGCCCATTACGCGTTGCGGCATCATGCGCGAGGGCCGGTCTCCGACCGCCGGCACTTCGACTTCGTTGCCCTCGGGAATCAGCGTCGGCACCGCGTTGCCAAAATTTTTCTTGAGCATCTCCGCGTCCCCGAGCGCCGTGCACATGCCAACTGAAAGATCGCTGGTAAAGTGGTCGCCGCCGACGGGGATGACGGCGGTATGCGCAACCGCGCCCTGCTGAAAAACGATCAGATCGCACGATCCCGCGCCGAGATCGGCGAGGCAAACGCCAAGTTCGCGTTCTTCCGGCCGCAACACGGAATCCGCGCCAGCCAGCGGCTCAAAAATCGTGTCATCCACCTGCACGCCCGCCCGGTTCACCGCCGTCACCAGATTCTGCGTCGCGTTCGAGGCAGCGGTCACAATGTGCAAGCGCACTTCGAGACGCGTGCACATCATGCCCATGGGATCGTGCACGCCCGGCTGGCCGTCGAGAATAAATTCCTGCGGCAGCAGATGGAGAATTTCGCGGTCGCCAGGCAGGGGAATAGCACGCGCCTTGTCCACGGCCTGCCGGATTTCCTCGCGTCCGATTTCGCGCGACCGCGCGCCGAAACCGATGCCGCCGTGGCTGTTGATGCCGCGGATGTGCGCGCCCGCAATGCCGATCAGCGCGTGCTCGATGGCAATTCCCGACACGTCTTCCGCGCGCTCCACCGCTTTTTGAATGCTGGCGGTGGCCTTGTCGAGTTCGGCGATCACGCCCTTGCGCAGGCCGCGCGATTCGCCGATGCCGTGCCCGCGATAACGCAATCCGTTGTCGCTGAGCTCGGCCACCAGCACGCTGGTCTTCGCGCTGCCTACGTCAATGGCGGTAATGAAATTGGGCTCATGATTCGGCATAAAAAACGCTCGGCATAATGATTCGCTAGTTCTGCGGAGCCTCCTTCGGAATTCCAGCGCTCGGTTTCTTCTGGCCCGCGGCCACGGGCAGAGTCGACGGAGGGGGTGACGCAGTTTGGGACGCAGCGGAATGCGGCGCTGTAATATTCTTTGCAACTGCGACTGCGGCCGCTGGTGCCTTGGGCTTCTGCGCGATTGGATTCACTTGCGCGGGCTTCACCGGCGCTGGCTTCACCGCAGCATGACTGACTGGCGTAGGATGCGCCGCCGCGCGGTGAACAGCGGCCTTCGTCCCTGCCTTCGTCGCGTCTTTTGTCGCGGGCTTGGCATCTTTTTTCGCCGGAACCAGATTCGCCGGCGGCGCATGCGCAACATGTTTTTCGGGGCTTACGATGGCCGCGGCCTTCACTCCCGCCGATATCGGCGATTTGCTTGCCGTTGGCGTCAGGGCGGGTTGCCGCGCTTTTCCTTCGAGGTCGGGATTTACGATGATCTGCCCGTCGTAGCGCAAGTCCACCGATTCCAGTTTGTCGAACTGCTGGCGCCACTGCTGCACATGCGTCACATAGGTTTTGTAACGTTGCAGATAATTCCCCGACCCCAGGTGCACCAGCACTTCGCCGTTGGAATCCGCGGCCAGCACTTTCACATCTTCAGGGTCGCTGAGGTCCACCTCGCTCAGTTCCTGGGAATAATGCGCGCCGCCGGAATCGAGCTCGCGGACCAGATTGTTGTAATTTTTCATCCGCGCCGCGCGCGTGGAGAGCGGCTCACCCGCATTCATCCCGGCAATCGCCGGGAACGAATACTTGCGCTTGCTGCCCGGAGTCATTTCCATCAGCATGCCCCCGGCATCGATCAGCGAAAGATGCGGGCCGATGCGGACAAAGGCGACCGGAGTGCGTTCGTGGATCTCGATGCGCAGCCGGTTCGGCACGAAGCGCATCACGCTCGCCGATTCCACCCACGGAATCTGCTCCAGTTGCTGTTGGCGCTGGCCGAGCGGGACGAAAAAAATGTTGCGGCCAATGTCGCCGCCCATCGCTTCCATGATTTGCGCGCGCGACACATGCTCCGCGCCCGTGACTTCGATTTGGTCGCTGGAATCGATGCGAAAACGCCAGGAGTGTTTTCCGTAATCGTAGAGGCCCGCGCCGGCGGCTCCGACGAGCGCGAGAATGACGAGCGCCGCCATCATCCACAAAAACCGGTGAGCGGCCTTTTTGGGAAGCGATACGCGACGGACGGCGACGCGCTTCTGCCCGCGCAGGAATTGGGATTCCTGCTCCGCATCCAGATCAACCAACCGCGAGTCGTCGAACAGCTCACGCTCGGGAGCGCGATGCTCGGAAACGTCGCTGGGAAGCGGATAGAATTCTTCCTCGACGGCAGTGGAACTTGATTTCCGCGCCACTCTTAGGAGTCAGTTGTCGACAGAAAACCGCTGAGCAAGATAACTATACCGCGCTTTCGCGGATTGAGACAGTGTCAACTTGGTTCGGGGGTTGGCTCTTGGCTTTTAGCTCTTGGCTTTTAGCTCTTGGCTTTTAGCTTTTGGCTTTTGGCTTTTGGCTCTCCAGACTCTCCAAAAGCATCGCGCCTAGCTGTGAAACATTCCCCGCTCCCAGCGTCAGCACCATGTCGCCGGGCTGCGCGAGCGCGGCAACCGTGGCCACGGCCTCGGCGAATGAAGGAGCGTACGCCACGCCCGGCTTCCCTGCCCCGGCGATGCGGCTGACGAGCGCTTCCGCCGTGATGCCTTCGATGGGCTTCTCGCTGGCGGGATAAATATCGAGCACGGTGAGCGTGCCGGCGTCGGCGAAAGCGGTCGTGAATTCATCCATCAAATCGCGCGTGCGGGTGAAGCGATGCGGCTGAAAGATCACATGCACGCGCCGGAATCCGCACTGCCGGGCGGCGGCCAGCGTGGCCCGTATTTCCGTGGGATGATGCCCGTAATCGTCAATCACGCTGACGCCCGCCGCCGCGCCTTTAAGCTGAAAGCGCCGGTCCACACCGCGAAAACCTTCGAGCCCGGAGCGGATCTTATCCACAGGAATGTCGAGCACGGTCCCTACCGCAATGGCCGCCGTGGCGTTCAGCACGTTGTGCGTGCCGGGAACGTGCAGCGTGAATTCGCCGAGATTTTTCTCCTGGTAGGTGACTTGGAAACGGACGAGCGGGCCCTTCGATGCGGCAACCTGTAGTGATCCAATCTGCGGCGATCCAGCTGAAGATGCCCCGATGCGGACCAGAAAATCCGAGCCCCGGCTGGTTCCATACGTCGTCACCCTGCGATGGACGCGCGGCAACAAACGCCGCAGCGCCGCGTCGTCATTGCAGCCGACGACCACGCCGTAAAACGGAACGCGCTCCATGAATTCGAGAAACGTCCGGCGCACGTCGCGCATGTCGCGATAACAGTCCATGTGCTCGCGATCGATGTTCGTGACCACCGACAAGATCGGCGAAAGTTTCAGGAACGAGCGGTCGCTCTCGTCCGCCTCGGCGACCAGATATTGCGACTTGCCGAGACGCGCGTTCGAGCCCAGCGCGTCCACGCGGCCTCCGACGACGACCGTCGGATCGAGGCCGCCGGCGGCCAGTACGGACGCGACCATCGAAGTGGTAGTAGTTTTGCCGTGCATTCCGGCAATCGCGATGCCGTACTTCAGCCGCATCAGCTCGGCCAGCATCTCGGCGCGTTGTATCACCGGAACGTGCAAGCGCCGGGCTTCGGCGACTTCGGGATTGTCGGCTTTGATCGCGGAACTGGTGACCAAAACATCCGCGCCCGTAATATTGGCGGCGGCGTGCCCCTCAAAAATCGCCGCGCCCAAAGCGGCCAGCCGCTCGGTGACCGCCGATTTTCTCAGGTCGGAGCCGGAGATTTTGTAGCCGAGATTCAGCATCACCTCGGCAATCCCGCTCATGCCGATGCCGCCGATGCCGACAAAATGTATGCGCTGAATTTTGGCGAACATGAATGATTAATTTCTGAACGAAAAATGATGATAGAACATTTCACCGCCGAGACGCCGAGAACGCCGAGAAAGTCTGAGTTAATTCCCGTGGCCGTCAGGCTTTTCCTCTGTGCTCCCCGGTGACCTCTGTCGTTATGTTCCTCTCGGCGTTCTTGGCGTCTCGGCGGTAAATACTCTACGTGCCTTCGGCCAGATGTTTCACCATCTCCGCGATTTCTTCAACTGCTTTGGGATGCGCCAGCGACTTCGCCGCGGCCGACATGTTCCGCAGCCGCCCTGGATCGCCAATCATCGCCGCAATCGTATCCACGAGGTAAGCCGCGCCCAGATTGCTTTCTTCGACAACGATCGCCGCGCCCGCGCGTTCCAGCGCCCGGGCGTTCACGTTCTGATGATCGTCGGCAGCGGCTGGAAACGGCACGAAAATCGCCGGCTTGCCCGCCGCCGTAATCTCTCCCACGGTGCTCGCCCCCGAACGGCAGACCAGCAAATCGGCGCGGCCGAACGCCTCCGGCATATCGTCGATGAACTTGTACACCTCGCCCGAAATATCCGACTTAACGTAAGCGGCGAGCACCTGGTCGTAGTCGCGCTGCCCCGTCTGGTGAATGATGTAGATTCCGGGAACTTTCAGGCGCAAACCGGCCAGCGACTCCATCATCGCCTGATTGATGGCGTGCGCGCCCTGGCTGCCTCCAAAGACGAACAGCGTAGGCGCGCCGCCAATTTTTGCGGGAGTAGTTTTTGCTGGAACGTCGAAAAACGCCGCCCGCACCGGAACGCCGGTCACGCGGCAATTGTGAAAATACCGGCAAGTTTCTTCAAAGTGGACCGCCGCCGCCGAAACCCAGCGCGCGATCATGCGATTGGCGAATCCCGGCACCACGTTCGGCTCAAAAGCAAGGGTCGGGAGTCCGCGGCGAATGGCGGCTACCATCGCGGGCCCCGAGGCATAGCCTCCGACGCCAATTACGACGTCAGGATCGAAGTCGGTGAGCATCCGGGAAGAAGCGGCGATGGCGCGCGGCAAGTCGAACATCGTTTTCAGGCGCGTCATCAGGCTGACATTTTTCAGCGCGCCGACCTGAATCAGTTCGAGCCGAAAGCCCGCCTGCGGCACCAGCCGCGTCTCCATGCCGCGCGCCGTGCCGATAAAAAGCACCTCGGCGCCAAATTGCTTCTTAAGCTGCTGGGCAATGGCCAGCGCCGGAATCACATGCCCGCCCGTCCCTCCGCCCGCAATGATGATGCGCATGAAAGTTGCGTCCTGAAACGCTCCCAAAGAGTGTCGCACGACAGCCCCGCGAAAAGCGATGCCCCTGGCGCTGCGGCAACCCCAAAATCGCCGGAATCGCTTGTCCCGCAAGGCTTTCACACGAAGGTAACTTCAATTACCTAAGCTCATGCACGCGGGGAATCTATTCGCAATCGCTCGGAGATGCGATCTTTATTAGAACGCACTGATCGGCAGTCCATTTTTAGAACGAAGGGGCCTTATGGATCGCGAGCACCGGGAAAGCATGGAAGACATCCATCTGCGGATTTTGCGCGCTACCGACGACCTGCGCGTGATCCAGCGCGAACTCAACTACGCCGCCATGCAGGCCCCCACCGACCCCGAACTCATGGAAGCGCTCGCCGATCCGCCCGAGATGGAATCCATCCAGGTGCTCAAGTCCGCCCTCGATCAGATGCGCCACTTTCTCTGGTTCTACATGCAGGTGGTGACCAGCGATTCCGAAATGGGCGAGAAATTCCGCCAAACCCTGCGCCAGGAAGCGCCCGTGCGAATTCCAGAGGTGGAGCAGCAATTCCAGAACGCCACCGACGCCATCATGCTCCGCTATCTCGCCGACAGTAAGTTCCGCAAACCCAACTAGCTTGCGTAGGGACAACCGCCCTCGGCTATCCAAGCCGAGCGCAGCCCGGCCCCACCTTGATCGCCGTCAGCGAAGTGCAGTTCCGCCAAAAAAACGGGCGCGCCGAAGCGCGCCCAAGGTTCAGGAGGAACAAACTTAACCAGCAATACCGTTCAGCAGGAAGAACGCCGTCTCCCCCGCCATCTCAATGTCCAAACCCCGCCGACTGCATCGACTGGCGCGAGAGGTCTGAGGTGGACGCGATGCCCTGCATGCGCAGCTTGAATTCATCCGCGTTCGAAGCGCTCTCCAGCGCGGTGTCGTAATTCACCAGCCCCGCCTGGAACAAATCCCAGAGCGATTGGTCGAAGGTCTGCATGCCGTATTGCGACGTACCCGCCGAAATAGCTTCGCGGATGGAGCGCGTCTTTTCCGGGACCAGAATGCATTCCCGAATATAGGAGGTCGTGACCATGACTTCGACCGCGGGCACCCGGCCCTCGGTGTCGGACCGGCGCACCAGGCGCTGGCTGATAATGGCGCGCAACACCGCCGCCAGTTGCAGGCGGATCTGTTTCTGCTCGGGCGGCGGGAAAATAGCGATGATGCGGTTGATGCTTTCCACCGCATCCAAAGTGTGCAAAGTGGAGAAGACCATGTGGCCGGTTTCGGCCGCGTGCAGCGCAGTCCCGATGGTTTCCAGATCGCGCATTTCGCCCACCAGAATCACGTCCGGGTCCTGGCGCAAAGAAGCGCGCAGCGCCGCCGAAAATGTCGGCGTATCCACTTCCACCTCGCGCTGGTTCACGTAACCCTTTTTGTCGCGGTGCAGAAATTCGATGGGGTCCTCGATGGTGATGATGTGCTCGGCGCGAGTCGAGTTGATGCGGTCGACCATGGCGGCCAGCGTCGTCGATTTGCCCGAGCCGGTTACTCCCGTCACCAGCACCAGGCCGCGGGGCATGTCGCAGATCTGCTCCACCACTTTCGGCAGAAACAGTTCGTCGAGCGCCCGGATCTTGGTCGGAATGACGCGCAGCACCAGTCCCACGTTGCCGCGCTGCTGAAATACGTTCACACGGAAGCGCCCCAGGCCGGCAACGCCGTACGCCATATCGATTTCCGTGGTCTCTTTGAATTTTTGCTTTTGCCGCGCCGACATCATGCTGAAGGCCATGTTCAACATGTCCTCGGCGGTCACCCGCGACTCGTCGGTCAGTGGCACCAGGTCGCCATCGACGCGTAGGTGAGGATAGTTCCCGACCTTCAGGTGCAAGTCGGAAGCGCGTCGCTCCATGGCGATGCGGAGCAGGTCATCAATATTCATGCGGGCAGGACTCCAGCGATCGTTACTATCATGACCCGAAGTGGGCTGGCGCACGAGATGACGGAAGTAACGACACTATTGGCTTGCCCGCGGCGGCACTGTACGCTGTGCTCTTCTCGGAAGATGGGTTTTTCAGCGGCTACGCTTCGCGCGGACTGGCAAAATCTTGGGTTGTTTCTCCGACCACCGGCCCAGGCGAAACTTCTTTTCATAACCGGTGGATTTATTGGCGATGGCCACGGCCAGGTTGCCGCTGCTGTCACAAGAGTAGGTTTCTTCAACGGCGAATTCCGCCGCCGAGGCTGTTCGCCTTACCGGCACTGCAGCCAGGTCCGCCTGGCCCTGCAGCTCGGGATCGAACGGGAATCGAATGTCGTCCCACTCGGCAATTTCCCCTATGGGCCGCCCGTCCCGCGCCAGCCGCGCACATTCCAGATAACGAAAATGCCCGACGTTGTGCGCCGGATGATAACCGCGAACGTTCCGCAGCGGCGGTTGTTTGGGGCCCGGCAATTCCGTGCCGCGGGCGAACACCAGATCGAACACCACGTCGCGGCCTTCGTCCGCCTCCCGCCACAATCCGAAATTCCGCGTAAAGCGCTCGCGCAGCACGCAGCCGGATTGGGTATCGGCCCGGATCGCCAATCCGATAGCCGTCGCCGAGCGCATGTAGGCGGAGCGCCGCACCCGTCTGCCATAACTCTCACGCAGTATGCGCGCCACCGGCGGCAACTCCGAGCCACCGCCGGTTACGTATAGGGATTCGATGGGGCGATCCGAGTGCTCCTCGAGTAAATCGTCGACCACCCGGCGTGTCGATTCGATCAGCGGGCGGCACAGTTCGTAGAACGCGCCCACGCCGACGGAGGCCTCGCTCCAGCCGGTCCGCACCCGCTCCAGATCGATCGAGAGCTTGCGCGTGTTGGGGCTGAGCGCTTCTTTTCTCTCGCGGCATTCGTCCAACAGCACGAACCATTCCGCCGCGGTGAGGCTGTCTCTCTCCTCGCGAGAAAGCCCGGCGGCGTCCAGCGCCAGCTCCGCCAGTATCTCGTCGAAGTCGTCGCCGCCCAGGGTGGGAATTCCGTCGGACGCGATAATGGAGTGCTCGCCGTCGCCCAGTTCGACCAGCGAGGCGTCGAAGGTGCCGCCTCCCAGATCGTAGACCAGGAGCCGGCCCCCGGAGCGGCCTTTGCGGTTCACCAGGTCGCGATGGGCAAATTCAACCGCCGCCGCCGAGGGTTCGTTCAACAGCCCGAGAACCTCGAACCCCGCCTCGCGCGCGGCTTCGGTGGTCAGAAAGCGCTGATTGCTGTTGGCATTCGCCGGCACGCCCAGCATGGCTTCGAGGGCCTTGTTGCCATCGTCAGACGACGACAAGGTGGAATGCTCGCGCAGTTGCACGCGCAGGGCCGCCATCATTTCCCGCAGCAGTTGCCGGACTTCAAAAGTCTGGCCCGCGATTTCCATGCGCGTCTCGAGACCGGCGTCTTTCAGGCAGCGTTTCAGAGAGCGAACCATGGTCCAGCCTGCTTGCCCTTGCCGCTGCCACGCGTCCCATCCGTAAACCCGCGTCGCGCCATGGACAGCGATGAGCGGAGGGAACCACTCGCGCGAATTCCCATCCGGACTTTCGAAGTTGACCAGAGGATAGTTGCCGCGGTCCACGGCCGCAGCTACTATGCGGGTCGTGCCGAAATCTATGCCTACCTTCACAGCTACACCTGCTCCGTTCTAAAGCAATGGCCGGACCGGGAACCAAGTTACAACTTACGTCCCGAAGAAGAAAACTGCCCTGTGATTCTTCCCGTGCCCGTAGCAACAGAATTAACAGAATTAAACGATCAAATCTAAACGCCCACCGGCTGCCTCGCCGCCACGGGAACCGGGGTGAGCCAATGGTAGCGGTCCGGCTTTTCGCCGCGCACGATGCCAAAAAACTCCGCCTGCAAAGACTTCGTCATCGGGCCGAGCTTCCCCGTGCCCACGGTGATTTTGTCCACCGAACGAATGGGTGTGATTTCGGCAGCGGTGCCGGTGAAGAAAACCTCGTCCGCAATATAAAGGGACTCGCGGGGAATCTGCTGCTCGACGATCTTGATGCCGAGGTCGCGCGCGATCTGCAACACCGAGTCGCGCGTGATTCCGGGTAAAACGGAGTTGCCCATCGGGGCTGTGTGCAGCACTCCGTTCCGCACTACGAACAGGTTCTCGCCCGAGCCTTCGCTGACGTATCCGTTGACGTCGAGCGCAATGCCTTCGGAGTAGCCGTTGGCCATGGCTTCCATCTTGATGAGCTGCGAATTCATGTAATTCGCGCCCGCCTTGGCCATCGCGGGCAGCGTGTTGGGAGCGATCCGCGTCCACGACGAAATGCATACGTCAACGCCTTCGCCCTCGCCCGAGCCGTGTCCCAGATACTTTCCCCAGGAAAAATTAATCATGAAGACTTCAACCGGGCAATTGAGCGGGTTGACGCCGGCTTCTCCATATCCGCGAAAAGCGATGGGCCGGATGTAACAGGGCCAGACGCCGTTCTGCCGCACCAGATCGATCATCGCGCCGACCAACTCGTCGCGGGTGAAGGGCAGGTCAGTGCGGTAAATGCGCGCCGAGTCAACGAGGCGTTGCATGTGTTCGGTGGCGCGGAAAATCGCCGGGCCGCTGGGCAGCGCGTAGCATCGAATGCCTTCAAACACCGAAGAGCCGTAGTGCACCACGTGAGACATCACATGAAGCGTGGCGTCGTCCCAGGCAATGAACTTGCCGTTGTGCCAGATTTTTTCCGTTTTCTCAATCGCCATACAGACTCCTTTTGTGCCGAGGCTTCGCGGAAGCGGGCCGGGGCGTCTTCGGTGGACCGTGGTCAGTGATCGGTTATCAGTTATCAGTGACCCGTGACCGATCGAAGAAAATTCGTCTTCTAGAATGGAATTATAACGTGGAAGCGCGAAGGGGGCGATTTCCGGTAGAGACGCGGCGGGGATTCGTGGTGTAAGTCGGAGAACAGCGGATGCGCAACACCTTATTATGAATTGTCATCCCGAACGCAGCGAGGGATGACAAACTCTGGAGGTTAGCGGATCGCCGCAATATTGTTGCCGACGAACGCACCTTCACTGGCGACCATCAGTCGCATCGTAATCCGTTCGGCTTTGTAGTGGTGAGTACGGTGCAAGAGGTAAACCGCGCCCACCGCGGTGCCGAAACCCAACGCCGATCCAGCAGCCTCGCCGCCGGCGCCGCGCGTCACAAAGGGACGCATCAGCGGGTTGGCTTCGTGAAACCCCTGGCTCAAGCCGCGCTGCGTGGTGATGGCGTCGGCGGCAACCAGTCCGGCCAAAATGCCGAAGTCCACCCGCTTCTCGGCTGTCCAAAAAGGACGGTGGCTGGGCGCATCGGGCAGCGCGAAACGGTTTACCTTGAAACTCTGCGCCTGCACCGCAACACTCAGCAAAAGAATCGAGAGGAGGAGCTTCATCTGGTCTCCGGTAGTGAGCTTGCCTGGGACTCTGATGAGAGTATGGCAGGAATACACTTTGGTACATAGCCCAATCTCGCAGGGTGAGTAGCCCTTTAGTAAGGGTAACTGTGCGGTCATGGCAGGTTACTTGCCCTCGTTCGTAGCCAAAAGAGGGCAGTCAACCGGCGTTTCCGGACTCGCGAGGGCCGCACTGGTTTCGCCGCTAGTGGCAGATTCCGCAGCAGTTACGGATCTTCGAGAGCCGCGGTCTCTAGCTCGGCGAGGAGTTTGCCGGTGGGTTATTGGAAGCTATCTCACAAAACTCGCTCGGACGAGCATGGTTTCAGCGGCTTCGGAAAAACGAACCATCACGGTAATGTCAGGCTGTCTTGCTCTGAAAACCGGAATTTCCTTTTAGCCATTGAAAATACCCCTCTTGCGCAGCGGGCACCTGCCTGCGAGGGACAAAATTCCATGCCAGAAGTGGGCCGCGGCCCCTAAGGGACCTAGGCGTGCGCGACCGCTTCGGCGCTTAGCTGCTCCAACGGAGGATAAGAAACGGGATTCGACAGCGTCATGGGTGGTGCGGGAATTCGTTGTTGCAGCTCTTTCGCGAGCACATCCATCGCCACAGCGGACAGCGGAGGACAGAGGATGGTCGCGGTCAGCAGCCCCTCGGACGTCCACTTTTGACCGTGCTCTTGCAAGCCGTCGCAGCCTGTGTATTTGATCTGCAACTGGCCCTTGTCGCCGCGCTTCTGGGTGAACTGGTCAAAGGCCCGGCGTGCTCCCATCGCCATGTGGTCGTTCTGGGCAGCCACCACATGCGGCCAGGGACTTCGCGAACTCGAGACCCGCAGCCACGAACTCACCGCCTCGAAGGCGTCGGGTTCAAGCCAGTGGCCGTTCAGCGTCTTCAGCTTGACCTGCGGAGACTTCGTTTCCATCATGCCGGCGGTGCGCGAGACCACGACCGGGTTGCCCGCCGGGCCCTGTAAATATACGACCGAGCCGCCGCGGGGCAGCAGGGCGTTCAACTGGCGGCCTTGGATCCGGCCGGTTTGCGCATGGTTGGTCGTAACCGCAAAGACCGGAGCGCGGGCGCCGGTCCGGAGTTCCGCGATGTAGTCCACTTCCCGGTTCAACACGATCCAGCCAATGCCGGCTTTGACCGCCTCTCGCGCCACACGGATCATCGCCGTGCCCACCGGTTCGAGCATAATCGCGCCGGGCCGGGAGGCCTCTGGAGCGCCCACAAATTTGATCAACTGATCGACTTGCGTGAGCGCGTTGCCTTCCGCATAAATCACCGTGACGTCGAACCCATGCTTCTGAGCCGCAATCTGGGCGGCCGCTGCTTCCGCTCGCTGATAGTCGCTGGTTTCATTGTGCAGTGAAATGACGAGGCTCGGTCGCGAGGAATTCATGGCGTCTCCCGGGTGGTTATGATTAGGTTGTTTGACGGTGGTTAAATCGACGAGGTGTTGTGATTATACACAGGAAGGCGGCATGACATTCTGTGATGGAAGTCATAGTGGCACGTGATCTGAACCTTCGGAGTTACCTGCGGATTCCGTTATCAACGGGCGCCTGCTAGTAGCGCCGGCATCTTGCCGGCTGTCCCGAGGGCGCATCAGTGCTGGCGAACTTCCTTAGCGCTGGAGGCGCTGGCGATGGAAGACGGGGCGACCCCCGTCTCTACACTAGTGTTGGCAGAGGCGACCGGCGTGGGTGCAACTGGCTCGGGCTTGACGCCTACTTCGTCTCCCCGGAAGTAGCGGCCTTTATTCTTGCTATCGGCGGCTTGCATTTCCGGCATGGCGGTGTAGGGCTTCGAGTAATCGTTGTTGGCGTTCCAGAAAAGAAAGCCAATGCCGCCTTTCTGTTTCGCCACTTCGACTTGAGTTTCAACATATTCGGGCGAGTACGTCCGGGTGCGCCAGGCGAAGGCTTGCAGCCAGGGACGAATCACCACGCCGCTGTCTTTCGTGATGAGTTCGAAGCGGTCCATGGACTCGGCGATGAAATGTTCGGGTGCGTCGCCGGGACGCGGAATGCCGTCCATGCCAAAGAAGTGCGAGGGATAGATCATGGGCGAAAGCACGTCGCAGTGCTTGGCCATGGCCACGATGTCCTGCCCGGTATGGGCGAGATCGACGGGACGCTGCCACGCCATGATTCCGAAAACATCGAGCGAGAAGAGCGCGCCCGTGGGATGAATCTCCGCGTAGGCGCGGTCCAGGAAACCGGCGATCACCTCCGAGCGCTGCACCGTTTTTGGATCATCTTTTTTCGCGTGACCGTTCTTCGGGTGATCGGTTTTCGCAGAGTCCGTTTTCGCTAGATCGATCTTCGGAAGATCGGCCGGTTGGTCGTTGGAAGGCGCGGCGGAATGGTCCGTTGCAGCCACGGCGGGATGCTCGTTCGCAACCACGGGAGGATGCTCGCTCTGGAACTTAAACACTGCGTCCTTCTGGTCGCCTTCGGCGGGAAAGCGCACGTAGTCGAACTGCACCTCATCAACCCCGGCTTGGGCTACGAACTTCGCCAGGGCGATGTCGTAGTCCTGCACCTTGGGATTCGAGGGGTCGGTCCACACCAGCTTGCCGTTTTCCCGCCAGGGCTGGCCGGTGCTGCGCGACTGCACCGCCAGTTCCGGATGGCTGGTGACCAGATGCTCGTCGCGGAAGATGGCGATGCGCGCGATGGCGTGCATATTCTCGGAATGCAGAAAATGAACGAATTTGGGCAGGTCGGAAATATAGTGGCGCTGTCCCGTGGCTAAGGGATGGTCGAAGGCGATGTTCACGATGCCGTCGCTATCCTTGACATCGAAGACCACCGCGTTGCCGCCAACCTCGCGCCAGTGCCGGATGATGCGCAATCCATGATCGCTGCCCGCCATCACTCCGGTCAGATAAACGGCGCGCACTTCGAAATCTCTTGCAACTGGAACGGTTCGTTCTACAATTGGCGCGTTGAGCATTCCTGGAATGATTAGTGCTTCTCCCGATTTAAGGAAAACGCTTCGCCGGTTGGGGTTGGCTTGATGGATGGCCTCGGTCAGTTCGCTTGAGGTCAGGTATTTCGTCCGCCTCAGATATTTTCGTGCGACCGAGGGCAGGCTGTCTCCGCGCTGCGCAATATAAAGATCGCAGCCGGGAGGCGCGACGAGAGGCGCCGGGATCTCAGGCTTTTTGCTGGCATCGACCTTCACTTGCACCAACGCCGCGGCTGCCGGATTTTGTACTGCGGTCGCCGGTCGAGAAAACAGGCCGAGCGTCATCGCCAGCAGCCAGACAAGCAGCGCGGCAAGAGTGGCTAGCGCAAGCCTGCCGGCTGAAAACCGCGACGAAACCAGGCACGACAATCGGGACCAGAACCGCAACAAGGATCTTCTCCAAAGAGGTGACGTGCTTCGGATTGTAGCCCGTTGGTAACCTAGGCGGCTAGTTACTTCCGGTCAAGACGGGCAGCGCGTACGGGCATGGCCGAGGGTCGGCTCGAAGGTTGACGGAAAGTTCCCCGCAGTCTGCAAACAATTGCTCTTGGGGAGGTTGTGGGTAAAGCGGCCGGCCGCACCTTGACCCGTCTAGCCGCATCTAAAACGATGAGAATTCGAGGAATATGGCACTTTCGGACTATGGTTAGCGGCTTGCACTAGAACTGGAGACCCCAGGGAATGCACCTTTTCTCCCAGTGGAAAGAGCCCCAGGAAAGCAAGTGACAAGAATGGCCAGTTTAGCCGAAAACTTGCAATTCCCCGAGAGAAGACAAGGACCCGACCCGATGAGAACGAACCTTGCAACCGTACTTGACCCTAGCCGCCGCAGCAACGACGCCCGAGACTTTGAGGCTGCCCTGCGCCGGAAGATTGTGGGGCAGGACCAGGCAATCGAGAAAGTCGCGGAAATCTATCAGATGTTCCTGGCCGGGCTGAATGCGCCGGGGCGTCCGGTGGGCAATCTGCTCTTTCTCGGGCCCACCGGCTCCGGAAAGACGCGGGTGGTGGAAGCCGTGGCCGAATCGCTCTTCGGCGACGCCCGCGCCTGCATCAAGATCGACTGCGCCGAGTTCCAGCACTCCCACGAGATTGCCAAGCTGATCGGCTCGCCTCCCGGATACCTGGGACACCGCGAGACCCATCCCCTGCTCACGCAGGAAGCACTCAACCAGTGGCACACGGAGAAGCTGAAGCTGTCGATCCTGCTCTTCGACGAAATCGAAAAGGCCTCCGACTCGCTCTGGCAACTGCTGCTCGGAATTCTCGACAAGGCCACGCTCACTCTGGGCGATAACCGCCGCGTCGATCTGTCGAGCTGCATCATCATCATGACCTCGAACCTAGGCGCCGTGGAGATGAGCGAGATGGTGAATGGCGGCCTGGGCTTCGCCCCACGAACCGTCGCGGTGGACGACTCGCTCGACGAAAAAATGAATCGCTCGGCGGTGGATGCGGCCCGGCGCAAGTTTGCCCCCGAGTTCATGAACCGCATCGACAAAGTCGTGGTGTTCAAGACGCTGCGCGCCGAGCACCTGCAACAGATCCTCGACATCGAACTGGGGATGGTGCAGCAGCGGGTACTGATGGCGTCGGGCGCCCATCAGTTTGTGTTCAACTGCACCGCGCCGGTAAAGAACTTCCTGCTCGCCGAGGGCACCGATCCGAAATACGGAGCGCGCCACCTCAAGCGCGCCATCGAACGCCACCTCGTGTTTCCGCTGGCCAACCTGGTGGCCACGGGACAGGTGAAGCTGGGAGATTTTATCCGCATTGACCTGATAGGCGAGAGCCAGCTCACCTTCGTCAAAGAAGCGGAAGGCTCGATGGTGCCCGTGATGCTGGAACGCTACGGAGCGGCGGCAGCGGCCATGCCGGCGGCAGCGGCAGCGGCAAGAGCAGCGCGTCCGGTGATACAGCGCAAGGAATTTGGCGCCGTGTTGCCGCACTCGCTCAACGAGAATAAGTAAGACAAGTTGATGGTAGGTGGGACACCGCGCAAGCGGTGTCCCTTTTTTTTGGCAAAAGAAGTAGCGCCGGCATCTTGCCGGCCATCCAGCCGAGCGCAAGCTCGGCAGTTTCCTGCGGGCCCAGCAAGTCGAAATCCGCTATAGAATCGGCTAAGTCCAACCCTATGCCCGACGATCCCGCCAGTTCCGCAACCGCCCGCCAGCGAGCCGAACACCACTATTACGCCGCGCTCGATCTGGTCCTCGAAGGCCGCCACGAGCCAGCGGTCGAAGAATACCGGCGAGCGGTCGAGGCCGATCCCAGTTTCACCGACGCCCTCCATGGACTGAGCCGGGCCCTACAAGACCTCAACCGCCTCGACGAAGCCATCGTTGTCTCCCAGCGAATTTCAGCGATCGATCCCGACGACATCCTGGCCCACACCAGCCTCTCCATCCTCTATCAGAAAAAAGGAATGGTCCCCGAAGCCGAGGCGGAAGGCAACAAGGCGCGAGTGCTGGGCTGGAAGCGGGAGCTGAAGAAGGGTGGCGGATAGATGCTAGTGCTTCCCATCGTGAGAGGTATAGCGTTCGAACCGTTGGCGGATTAAAATCGCTGCCATACGTACGAGATCAGTCGTAGTCATGGAGGAATCTGATGCCGCGGTTCAAGCTACGAAAAGGCCTCAACGTGGGCGGTCTCGCCGCAGAGACCGATCCTCTCCTGCATGAGGCTTTCGTTGACCTGGGCTATCTTCGTCGTATCACGGACACAAACGACCCAGCCTTCCTCATTGTGGGGAGAACTGGAAGCGGCAAAACGGCCCTTATCACGCGGATCAAAAAGGAAGCCTCCCAAGTCTCTGTTTTAGATCCGGAAGCACTCTCCATGCAATACCTGCACAATTCCGTCTTGCGAACTGTCGCGGCATGGGGTGTTAATTTGGACATCTTCTATAAATTTCTTTGGCGTCACGTTTGCATCCTCGAGTTAATCAGAATGCGATACGGAGATGCCGATGATGTTCCGTCTCGCATCCAACAGATTTTCCCGATCAAAGAGCTATTCGGGCATGACCAGAAGAGGGCTCGTAAAGTATCCCAAGATTATCTAAGGGAGTACGGCGAGGATTATTGGGTTCGAACGGATACTCGAATCAAAAAGATAACAGCAGAATTCGAGGAAAAACTAACGGGTGACGCCAAGCTAGGCGCGGCGCTGTCACAACATCTGTCTGCCTCCGCAGAAATTGGCGGTGGAAATCGTAAGTTTGTAAGGGCCGAGAGTGAAGTCGTGGAACGTGCGCAGGCAATCGTCTCTGACTTCCAAATTGCGGCGTTAAATAGTGTCGTCGAAACTCTGGAAAAGCACGGATTTAGCGACCCACAGAAAAGCTATTTTATCGTTATAGATGATCTCGACAAGAACTGGATGCCGGATGATGATCTATACCTCGATCTGATTAAGTCACTCCTGTCGAGCGTCCACGAATTGAACCGGCGACTTCGGGCCGTGAAGATTGTCGTTGCGCTTCGAGAGAACATCTACTACCGCGTATTCCAAAAGTCCGGCAAGCACGAGCCTCAACGGGAAAAGTGGGAGGATGTTCTAGTAAGACTCAATTGGACCGAGAATGACCTCACTCGGCTTGTGGACAATCGTTTGGCTCAAGTTTTCAAAGCCGAATACACGTCAGATGTCCCAACATTGAGTACACTCCTGCCCCCGAAAAGAGCTACCCGTGAGGAGGACGGTGCTTGTTATGTAATGCGGCGAACATTTATGCGCCCGCGCGACGTAATTGACTTCGTGAATAGGTGCATGGCAGAGACTGCGGATGGGGTAACTCGAATATCATGGTCTGCGCTTACCGGGGCTGAAGTCGGTTATTCCGAAGCGCGGCTAAAAGCGGTAATCGATGAATGGCGCGACAGCTATTTTGGCCTCCCGGCACTTCTTCCAATTATTCGTAGACTGGGGCCCTCATTTCCATTGGCGGATATCTCCGATGAAGACGTGTACGCCGTACTAGGTGGCGAAAGGGCCGCCACTTGCGATTGGCTTGAGGGCCTTGGGGTAAGATTGCTCAATAACAATGAGCCTATAATCGAAATCAAGATAGAGTTTGTGAAGGCTCTCTATTTGGTCGGACTTATCGGTATCCGACATCCCCAATCGCATCGCACCGCCTATTCCTTCGATAAAGCTATCCGCCCGTCCCAAGATTTGGATGATCCGAATGTCGAATTTGTGGTGCACAAAATGTTTCACAGCGCTTTGGGTCTCCGCGACGCCCAAGTTACACCGACAGATTCCGCGTGATGCTCTAAACCGACAGCCGGGTGCCCCAGATTTCGATTTGCGAAAAGAAGAACAGAGTGCAGAGAAGGGTCGGCCACCAGCCTGCCCGCAAAGCCGGACCGCCAGCCGAGGAGTAGAATCGGGCAATCCCGAGCGCAACCGGGAGGAACGACCATGCGCCCACCCAGCAACCATGCATCTCCCAGTCCGGCGGTCGCCGCGGCGATAGTCGTCGCCATGCTGGCGATGGTGGCGATTCCCGCAGCCATCGCGCTGCACACAGTTCATTCTCCCGCCAGGCTCGTGCTCGCCAACCCGAATCCTTCTCCTCACGGCTACACCTGGAGTCTGCTTCTGTTTATCGTCCCGATCCTGGTGATTGCGTTCTGGTTTCTGCCCAGCGAGGACCTCGATATTCCCCAACGAGCCTTCTGGCGCACCATCGGAATTCTGGTTCCTCTCGGCTGCCTGCTCGACTTCGTGTGCGCGCAGTGGTTCTTCTCGTTTCCCAACGCGCAAGCGACGCTCCCAATTCACGCCCCGGCGCTGGGCAGGCCGGTCCCCATCGAAGAATATGTTTTTTACCTGACTGGATTCATCACGATCCTTCTTCTCTACATCTGGCTCAGTGAATATTGGCTGGCCGCCTACAGTGTTCCCGATTATCCGCAGGAAGCGCGAGCGATGCGCCGGCTTCTGCATCTTCATCCCACGTCACTGGGCATTGGATTGCTGCTGATCGCGCTTGCCATTCTCTACAAGAAGTTCGTCTCGCCCACGCCTGAGGGCTGGCCCTGGTATTTCATCGTGCTCGTTATTGGAGGGTTGTGCCCGGCCGCTGGTTTCTTCCCGGCCACCCGCCGGTTTATCAACTGGCGCGCTCTGAGCCTGACCGTGTTTTTCGTCCTGCTCGTCAGCCTGCTCTGGGAAGCCACGCTGGCGCTGCCTTACGGCTGGTGGAACTATCAGCACCGGCAGATGATGGGGCTTTACGTCGGAGCCTGGTCCGACCTTCCCATCGAAGCGGTCTTCGTCTGGCTGGCCGTCGCCTATGGCACGGTGATCCTTTTCGAGACGGTCAAGATCTGGCAAGCCTCCGGACGCTCCGCGAAAGAAGCCTTCCTTGGGCAGAAAGAATCTCAACGGTAACCGAGCCTGGCGGGAGGCCCAGGCTGCTAATCTCGCCTGCAGACCTGCGCAGTGGGTGCCCCATCCTTGCGCGTTCTTCGCGCAAGGGTGGGCGCGGTGGTCTGATCGTACAATGGGGACCCTGCCGCTCCAGCCGCTCCTAACCGTTCGGCTTACCGTTGTCGCTGCAAGCGCTGCGACCCGTCGGCTACTTGTGAAACACGACGTTCACCGTCGTTGGGGGATTTTCGGGCGGATAAGTCCCGACCACCAAGTCAAGCTTGCCATTCTTGTTCAAGTCTCCCGCACGCATGGAGTATGCCGTCGGCCCCGCAACAAAGTAGGAAACAGTAAACTGGCCCCCGCCCTGATTGAAGAACATGGCCACCTCATTGGTCGGGTAGACCGCAACTGCGAGGTCGAGGCGGCCATCCCCATTAAAGTCTCCGACCTCGAACGCTCCCGCCTGCGCCTGGTCCCCGAGGCTTAGCATTGCACCCTCATAAAAAGTGCCGTCGCCCTTGCTATACCAGATGGAAAAAACCGTACCGCCATCGTTGAGAACAAGGTCATCCATCCCGTCGCCATTAAAGTCACCCACCGCCATCCCGAACCCTTCGGGAATATTCGTCGGCACAGTCTGGAAGGTCCCGTCCCCGACGTTCAGCAACATGGAAGGCCCGCTTACGATGTCCAACTGGCCGTTCCCCAGGAAATCGCCGACCGCGAAGTTTCCACCGATTGCCAGGGCCAGAGGCGTGAACTGGTATGCCCCGTTTCCGAACAGGATTTCCCCAGCTGTAACGATGTCGGGATAGCCGTCACCATTCATGTCAGCGACGTGTATCCCTCCGGTTGCCACGCTCGTTGGGACTGTGATCGGCGAGGGAGAGAAGCTCAACGTGCCGTTGTTCGGCCAAATGGAAAGACTGTTGCCATTAGAACCCACCAGATCGACCACACCTTTGCCGGTTAGGTCTTCCATAGCAAAGCTGGAAGGGTCAGTGTTCGCGCCAAACGCGAACGAACTGTTGCCCTGATTCAGGTAAACCGTTCCCGGAAGATTCAGGAAATCTTCCGGATCACTGACACCGCCAATGAAGATCTCCGGCAATCCGTCGCCGTTGACATCTCCTAGCGTGATGCCTCCCCAGCCTTCCGGGGACAAAGTAAGCGGAGACGGAAAGTTGCGGTCTGTTCGGCCCAGGGCGACGGCAACAAAATAGGAGGTTTCGGTGACGACGATATCAGGCAGACCGTCACCGTTAATATCGCCTACCGCGATGTTGTTTCCTCTAGGGCCGACAATTTGCAGTGGCGTGAAGTTGCCCTGACCGTCCCCGAACAGATACAGGATTCCAAAGGTAGCGAGGTCGGGAAAGCCATCGTGATCGAAATCACCCGTCACAAACTGAGACGATTGGGGGATGGAGACACTCGACACCTGCTTAAATGAGCCGTCACCATTACCCTGAAACGAATACAGGGTATTGGTCGTTGGCCCCAGAGTTTGTGCCACGACTACATCGGGAATTCCATCCGAATTGAAGTCGATGACGGTGGGAATGCCACTGACCCCGTTGAATCCCGCCGCCACTTGGTCGGTAAAGTTCCCTCCGCCAGTGTTGAGCAAAATGTGAAAGACACTGATTCCGTTGGAAGGGTTCACCGCCCCGTAAAGGATGTCAGGCTTGCCGTCTTGGTTGAAGTCCGCCAGGGCGACTCCCGGAAAAACATCCGGAGCCAGGGTTACAGCCGGTGCGAAACTACCGTTGCCGGTGTTCTTGAGCCAGACGAGACTTTCTCCGGCCCCGATCTGGACGTAGACAACCAAATCCGGTTGACCGTCGCCATCTATATCGGTGAGGCCGACGAGAACAGGGAAGACTCCGGTGAACGTCTGTTGGGAAGATGCCGGTTGGAAGTTCCCGTGGCCGTCGCCCAGCAACACCGACACGGTGCTGGTCTGATAGTTGTCGGTGCTCACCGACACCAGATCGGCATTGCCGTCGCCGTTTACGTCCCCAACGGCAACGGCGTACGCGTTCGTGTTCGCCTGCGGGAGGGATATAAACTGCGGCGTGGATAAAGAGCCGTCGGCATTGCCATTGAGGATCGCAATTTCGTTGCCGCCCCGGATGGGAACGAGAACATCGGCGAAGCCGTCTCCATTTACATCTCCGACTGCGATCGAAGGCGGGGCGACCTCATTCGCTACAAGGTAGCTGGGCAGAGCATTCATGACGAGCGGAGCCGTTTGAGGCACATAAACAGTCATGGGTGAAGCGTTGGACGTGCCAGTGCTCTGTTGAACTGTAAATTGATGGATCCCCACAGTGGCGCTGACATTGTCATCTACGGTCACTTGCAGCGTGCCGGAGTCCACAAAGGTCGTGTAGACAGCCGGTTGCCCGTCAACGAATACCTGCGCTGAGCCATTAAAGTGCGCACCCAAAAGCTCGAAGTTATTGAACCCGATGCCCAACATTAGGGTCGCCGGGACCACCCTTGAAGTCGATGGCGCGGGGGGCGGTGGTGGTGGCGGCGGTGGAGGGCTGACGGATGAACCCCCTCCCCCACATGCGACCAATCCCAACCCGAGAGCGACAGTCAGGAAGGTAAAGAAACGAGAAGTACGCACGGACCGTGATCTAGGTAGAAAGAACACAGAAAGTCCATTCGTCATAAGGAGACCGCGTAGACACGCATTTTACCCGATAAATAGGACAAAACCGGAGAATTTACATCTGGCATCCGACCCCGATAGGTGGATAGGATTGTGCGTTACCCGCAATCCGTTTGCGATCCGTTAGCTGGTTGATCAATGCCGGGTGCTCCAGCCTTCCGCTGGCACAACCACAGAAGTGGGTGCCTCATTCTTGCGCGTTTTATTGCGCAAGGGTGGGTGCGAAGGTCTGATCGTACAATGGAACCCTGCCGCTCCAGGCGCTCCTAATCGTTCGGCTTACCGTTGGCGCTGGAAGCGGCGAGACCCGTCGGCTAACTGTGAAACATGACCTTCACCGTCGTTGGAGGATTTTCGGGCGGATAAGTCTCGACCACCAAGTCAAGCTTGCCATTCTTGTTCAAGTCTCCCGCACGCATGGCGCATGCCCCCGGTCCCGCAACAAAGTAGGAAACAGTAAACTGGCCCCCGCCCTGATTGAAGAACATCGCCACCTCATTGGTCGGGTATACCGAAACCGCGAGGTCGAGGCGGCCATCCCCGTTAAAGTCTCCGACCTCGAACGCTCCCGCCTGCGCCCCGGCTTCCGCTCGCACAACCACAAACGTGGGTGCTCCATCCTTCGCGTTTTTTTGCGGAGGGTGGACGGAGGCCCGATCGCACCATGGGCTTCGCCTTTCACGCCGCTCGGGCGGGTCCTTTGACTTTTTTCATCACAAACCATCTGTGATCGGATTCCCTTGCCTTAAGACCCATCGTACTCGACCATAATCATTAGACATCTGATTGGTGCAGTTTCGAGGTGTACCTGTCGCCAAGACGGCCCTCGAAGCTGCCCCAAATCCATTTGGATGAAGTTTTAGAGCTAAGTTGTTGATTTTGGAAGACTTTACCGGCAAGTCCTTTAAACTCAAAGACCTGGAGGGAATTCCTCCTAAGTCTTTGATTTCAATATACCGGGGGAGGGGGGGGTACCCACCAGTACTAACTAGTAAACATAGTCGAAATCAAACTCAATTTGCCCGCCTCGCCGAAAAATGTGGCCTTTGACTTTTATCTGGAACGTGCATTCGTCCAGGCGAATAGTGCCGCGTTGGAATAGACGAACCGAATCAGGTTCCCGCCTCGGGAACAAAGAAGATGAAAAACCAGCAAGATGGCCCTCCATAAACTCGTAACTCCAACCAGAAAAACGGAAATTCCAATCTAAGTAAATTCAACCGTCCTGGCAAGGTAAGTGCAATGAACGCTTCGGGCAGTTACTCCAAAATGTGAAAGCTCTAAACCAACCTTGCTAATTGAGGATGGCGAAGCCTCACGCGAAGGGACACGCCAATCATGCAGACGGCTTTCGCCTCCAGCCAGCTAGCCGTAGAACCGCCGCGAGACGCGAAGATGGATGCGTTCGGCGCGGCGCAAGAGTTTTCCGCCCACTGGTTTGCGGCCTTCACCAGTTCGCACCACGAGAAACGCGTGGCCTCGCGCCTGGCCGAGCGCCAGATGGAATCGTTCCTGCCGCTCTATCGCACCGTCCGCCGCTGGAAGAACCGTTGCCAGATGGCTCTGGAGTTGCCGCTCTTTCCCAACTACGTGTTTGTGCGCATGGCTCCGCGGGAGCGCGTGCGCGTGCTCGAAGTGCCCGGCGTTTTATCGCTGGTTGCTTCCGGAAGGACGCTCGTGCCGCTTCCCGACTTCGAGATTGAAGCGCTCCGCGCGGGAGTTGGCGAGCGCAAGATCGAGCCGCATCCTTACCTCGTCATCGGAGAGCGGGCGCGCATCCGGCGCGGGCCGATGATGGGAATGGAAGGCGTGCTGCTGCGCAAGAAGAGCAACTTCCGCGTGGTGCTGGCGCTGGAGGCCATCCTGCAATGCGTCTCGGTCGAGGTCGATGCCGACGATGTGGAGCCGGTGGCGAAGTACACGGGCCGCGTCGTTCTGGCGCCCGCGATCTCCCCGCAACTCAGCAGGCGCGAGGCGCGCGTTCCATTCTAGACCGTGCGTTTCCTCGTCAAATCCCGCTCGCATTTTTGCCCGCCTGTGGCCGTCGCTCTCGTCGCCGCTTGGGCGGTGAGTTCGAGTTGGGCATCCAATCCCGACGCTCCGAAACCCTGCGCTCGATCGAGTGTCCGCCCGAGTGCCAGCCAGAGCGCCAACCAGGAAAGGGAAAACGATCCTTCAGCGGAACCGTTCCGAACGGATATGCCCATAACCAAGACTGCGGAACCGAAAGGCGAGCCAGCCGGTTTCTGCCTCGGCCACTTCACCAAGGAACTTGTGTTGGACCAGAGGGCGATTTGGACCAGCCCGTTTCGTCTTCATGCTCTGCCAGCCGAAGACAAGCACTGGCTTGTGCCCCTGGGACTCGGCACGATTGGCCTGGTCGCAGCCGACAAGCGCATCATGCGGCATTTCGGAACCACCCCAATGGCGCACAGCGCCAGTTTGAGCAACCTCGGACTCGCGGCCATGGCCGGAGGCGCGGCGAGCTTGTACCTCGGAGGAATTGTCGTCAAAGACGACCACAGCCGCGAGACCGGACTTCTGGCCGCTGAAGCGGCAGTGAATAGCGTCATTGTGGCTGAGGCCATGAAAGCGGCGTTCCGGAGAGCGCGTCCGAACCAGGCCAACGCCGGCAGTTTCGGAGCGGGAGGCGCATCGTTTCCCTCCGAACATGCGCTGGCCGCGTGGTCGATGGCCACGGTCATCGCCCAGGAGTATCCCGGGCCGCTGACCAAACTGCTGGCCTATGGCGCGGCTGCGGGAATCGGTTTGTCGCGGGTCGCCGCTCGCGAACATTTTCCCTCCGACGTGGTTGTAGGCAGTGCTCTTGGCTACTTGATTGGACGGTACGACTATCGGTCGCATCACGATCCCGAGTTGCCGGGCGCGGGCAAAAGTGCGTCCGAGAAGAACTTCGACGAAAAGGCTCCGCCTCGCGCGCGCACGCCCGCCGAACTCGGATCGCCCTCGGTTCCACTGGACTCCTGGGTTTATGCGGCGTTCGACCGCCTGGCAGCGTTGGGTTATGCTCCCAGCGCCTACGCCAATCTGCGGCCCTGGACGCGCATGGAGTGTGCGCGGATCGTCAAGGCAGCGGGCGAGGACCTGGCCGTTGACAATGCCGCCGAAAACGCCATCGGCAATCCGGGCGCTGACCTGCAAAGTAACCTGCGAAGGAAAGACAGCCACGCGTCGGAGGCTTACAAGATCCACGCCGCGCTGGCAGCCGAGTTCTCGAGCGACCTCAGGCGCTTCGACGGCTCCGGAGGCGCGGAGATCGGGGTCGAGAGCGTTTACACGCGCTACCTCGGCATCGCGGGCACGCCGCTCGACGACGGTTATCACTTTGGCCAGACCCTGATCGATGACTTCGGTCGCCTCTACGGCGGCGGTTCGAATGTGGTGATTGGAGCGTCGGCGTCGGGATGGGCGGGGCCGTGGGCGTTCTACGTGCGCGGCGAGTATCAGCACGCGGCCGCGCTGCCCGCCTACAGCGCAGCCATACAGCAAATGATCGGCACGATAGACGAGACGCCGCCGCAGGACCCGATCCACACAAGCGTCATTGATCGGTTTCGTCTGGTGGACGCTTACGCCGCGTGGAACTTCAAGACCATGCAGATTTCCGCCGGACGGCAAAGCCTGTGGTGGGGACCGGGCGCGGGCGGTCCGCCGAACCTGAGCGACAACGCCGAGCCGCTGGACATGGTGCGGCTCACCAACCCATCGCCATGGCGGCTGCCCAGTTTCCTCCATTGGCTGGGGCCGCTGCGCTGGGACTCGTTCATCGCCGTAATGGCCGGACACCACTATCCGCCGGAGCCGGGCATTGACGGCCAGAAGATCAGTTTCAAGCCGACGCCCAACCTGGAATTCGGGTTCTCGCGCACCATCGTGTTCCGTCCGGTCACGGCCCGCATGTTCTTGCGAGGTTTCTTCAGCTTCGGGGACAACAAAACCACGATTCCGGGCAGCGCCGCCGACGTAGGCGACCGGCGCAGCGGGTTCGACTTCAGCTATCGCATTCCCGGCCTGCGGAAATGGCTGGTCCTGTACAACGACGGCATGGCCGACGATGAGACTTCGCCGCTCGCCTACCCGCAATACTCGCTGATGAATCCGGGCATTTACCTGGCGCGGATTCCCCTGGTGCCGAAGCTCGATTTCCGCGCCGAGGCGGCGTGGTCCGACCCTCCAGTGGTCTCGAACCGCGGCGGAAAATACTTTTACTGGAACGGCGCCTACCACGACGCCTACACCAACGACGGACACTTGCTCGGCTCCTGGGTGGGCCGGGAAGGCCACGGCGTTCAACTCTGGAGCACCTATTGGCTGTCGCCGCGCAACACGGTGCAGGTGGGATACCGGAAGGCCCATGTCGACCGCGATTTCATTCCCGAGGGCGGCGACATTCAGGATTTCTCCGCCCGAGCGGCTTTCCGGCTGCGTCAGGAAATGGAGATTGCCGCATTTTTCCAGTACGAACGCTGGGGCTTTCCCGTCCTGTCGCCGCTCGCCGGACCGGACACGGTGGCCTCGGTTGAATTTACCTGTCATCCGAAGCGGCGCCGGGCGTGGCACTCGCAATGACCCAGAAACCAATTCAGAAACAACGATTTCCGCAACAACGAGTTTAGCAACCGTGATTCTGGAAACAGCGGTCCCGGAACCACGATTCGGGAAAGAACGACCTCGCTATGACGAGTTCCGAAACAACTACCATGACCTCCGAAAAACCGATCTCCGAAAGATGTCAACCCCGAGGCGAGTCAACGGCAATGGCCAACGGCCGCTTCGCTGGCCTATCGGCAAGCCGGACCTTCCGCCGGACCGTAAGTGTATGGTTCGGGCTGCTGGCGCTGTCCGCCTTCGCGTCGGCTCAAACCACGCTGCGAACGCCGAGCGCCGACGATCCGCCGTGTCTGGAGAACGACTGCCCGGCCATCTCGGAAACCTCGCAGAACAACGCCAACGCTAATCCAACTCCCGGCAACGCCCAAAATCCAGCGGGCAGGGCCATGCTCCCCGATGCGACCGCGCTGGGCAATAACAACAATAACGAGGACGCGATTCAAAGGGCCGAGGTGGCCCGGCATCGAGCCGAGGCTTTCCCGGCGCAGACCGATGCGATCCCGGAACCGCAGCCCACGGAATTCCAGGAGTTTGTCGCCAGCTCGGTTGGCCGCTGGCTCCCGATTTATGGACACAGCCTGTTCGACCGCGTCCCCACCACCTTCGCTCCCATCGACCGCATCCCGGTGACCGGCGATTACCTGATCGGGCCGGGAGACCAGATTCTGATTCGGGCCTGGGGACAGATCGATCTGGACGCCAAGCTGGTGGTCGATCGCAACGGCGCGGTCTTTCTGCCCAAGGTGGGCGCTCTCTCGGTCGCCGGATTGAAGTACCAGCAACTGCCGGAGTATTTCCGGAACGCCATCGGGAGAGTGTTCCGCAATTTCGATTTGACGGTCAGCCTGGGACAGCTGCGGTCGATTCAAGTGTTTGTCGTCGGACAGGCACGGCGTCCCGGCAGTTACACCGTCAGTTCACTCTCCACGCTGGTCAACGCGCTCTTCGCCTCGGGCGGGCCGTCGACGACGGGCTCCATGCGGCGGATCCAACTGAAGCGGGACAACCGCGTGGTGACGGAATTCGATTTCTACGACCTGCTGCTCAAAGGCGACAAATCCCAAGACGCGAGATTGTTGCCCGGGGATGTCATTTACATTCCGCCCGCCGGACCGTCGATAGCGGTCGCGGGCAGCGTGAATGCGCCCGCGATTTACGAACTGCGGGAGGGCGCGAAGCTGGGCGGCGCGGTCGAGATGGCCGGGGGCCTGGCCGCCACCGCGGATGGGCAAAAGGCGGTGGTCGAGCGCATCGACAACCACGACACCCGCCGGGTCGAGGAATTTCCTCTGGATGGCGAAGGTCTGGCGCGGGCGTTGCAAGATGGGGATGTGGTCAGGATTTTCTCGCTCTCTCCCCGCTTTCAAAACGCGGTGACGCTGCGGGGCAACGTGGCGCATCCCGGGCGCGTCGCATGGCGCGGCGGCATGCGTCTGAAGGATGTGATCCCGAACCAGGACGCTCTGATCACGCGGGAGTACTGGCGGACGTCCAACGCGGTTGCCGGCCCAGGCGAGAAAGCCGATGCCCGGTTCGACGGGCGTCCGGGGACGGCAAAAGCAGCGACCGAAGTCACGACCGCCAAGCTGCGAAACCAGATCGCGCGCGACGCTCCCGAGATCAACTGGGACTATGCGGTCATTCAGCGGCTGAACCCGCGGGACCTGACGACGCTGCTTGTCCCTTTCAATCTGGGGAAACTGGTGCTGGAGGGAGACGAGGCCAACAACCTGGAGCTCGAGCCGGGTGACGCGATCACCATTTTTTCGCAGAACGATCTTGCGGTGCCACTCGAAAAGCAGAGCAAGTTCGTGCGCCTGGAGGGGGAATTTCAAGCCGCGGGCGTCTATCAGGCCGAAGCCGGCGAGACGGTCCGCCATCTGGTCGCGCGCGTGGGCGGATTCACCAAAAACGCCTATCTCTACGGGGCCGAGTTTACGCGCGAATCGGTGCGCGCCAACCAGCAGAAGGGGTTGGACCAGCTGATCGAGAAACTGGAGGAGGATATCACCCGCAATGCGCTCGCGTCTTCGGCCGCAGCCAGCCCCGAGGACGCTGCCGGAGACCGCGCCAAACTGGAAGAGCAGCGGCAACTGGTGGGGAAGCTCCGGGACGTCAAGGCCACCGGACGCGTGGTCCTCGATCTGCAACCGGACTCCACCCGGGTGGGCGACCTGCCGGAAATCGCGCTCGAAGATGGCGACCGCTTCGTGGTTCCCTACCGTCCCGCGACCATCGAGATGCTGGGCGCGGTCTACAACAAAAACTCTTTTCTCTACCGGCGCGAGGAGCGGGTAGACGACTACCTGAAGCGGGCGGGCGGGCCGACGCGGGACGCGGACACGGGCCGCATGTTCGTCATTCGGGCCGACGGGTCGATCCTCAGCAAGCAGTCGGTCAAAGGACTGTGGAATGGAGGGTTTGCCGCGCTTCGCCTGATGCCGGGCGATGCCATCGTAGTGCCTGAACGGCTCAACCATGGCGCCTTGCTCAAGGGCTTGCGGGACTGGAGCCAGGTCTTCTCCCAATTCGCCCTGGGCGCGGCGGCGGTGAGGGTCATTCAATGAAAAGCGCGGCCTTGGACGATCAGACGACGGAAGCCGCCAACCCGGACGTTGAGAACATGGCAGCCGAGGCTCGCGACGGCGACCCATCCGGCGGCGAACTGAGCGAGCGCGATGTGCTCGATTGGCTGATCGTTCTGTCCCGGCGCAAACGCCTCATCCTGCGGACGACCCTGGCTGCCGCCGTTCTGGCCGCAATCGTGGCGCTCGTCCTGCCCAATCGCTACACCGCCACGGCCAAGATCCTGCCGCCGCAGCAAAGCCAGTCGCTGGCCGCTTCGATGATCGGGCAACTGGGAGCTTTGGGGCCGATGGGGGCCATCGCTCAGAAAGATCTGGGGCTGAAAAATCCGGGTGACTTGTATGTGGGCATGCTGCGCAGCCGCACTGTGGCCGACGCGCTCGTCCGCCGCTTCGATTTACTCCGGGTCTATCGCGACGGGAGAATTTCGGATGCCCGGCGCGATCTCGAAGACGCCACCGGAGTCGTCGTCGGCAAGGAAGGATTGATCGCCATCTCGGTCGAAGACAAAGAACCAGGCCGCGCACCCCAGATCGCCAACGCTTACGTGGAAGAGTTGCGCCAACTGACGCAGGACCTTGCCGTGACCGAAGCCGGCCAGCGGCGGATTTTTTTCGAGCGGCAGTTGGAGATGGCCAAGAACAATCTGGCCGACGCGGAGCAGGCCTTGAAACAGACCGAGCAGACGACGGGACTGATCCAATTGGATGGCCAAGCCAAGGCGATCATCGAATCGGTGGTCAAACTGCGGGCGCTGATCGCCGCGAAAGAAGTCGAATTGCGCGCCCGGCGATTGTTTTCGACCGAACAGAACCCCGACACCAGGCTGGGCGAAGAACAACTCCTGGGCCTGCGCGCGCAACTGGCCGGGCTCGAAAAGCAAAGCGGTGGAACAAACGGCGCGACTGGCAGCGAGCCGGGCAATGTTCAAGTTCCGGTGGGCAACGTCCCGGAAGCCGGCCTGCAATATGTACGCCGACTGCGCGATGTGAAGTATGCCGAAACCATGTTCGAGTTGCTGGCCAAGCAGTACGAAGCCGCGCGGCTGGATGAGGCGAAAACCGCCGCCGTCATCCAGGTGCTCGATCCGGCGATCGAACCGGACCGCAAAAGCTCGCCGCAGCGGAGCTGGATCGTGATCGTGGTTGGCGCGATCGGTTTTTTCGGTGCGGTGGGCTATATCTTATTGGCCGACACCTTCCGCCGGTTGCGTTCGGTTCCCGGCGTCGATGCCCGCCTGGCCCAGCTGAAGACGTCGGTTTTTCAGCCGGATTCGCAACCATCCGCCGGGCCCCGCCAGCCTCTGGACCAAGGAGAATGACCATGAAAGCGCGTGCCTGAGAATGCGACCTGACGGGTGTCTGGCAAAAAACGCGATGGCGGACCCCGGGTGCGTCGGCGTCATCACACTTGCAGGGATGTGGCTGCCTCCGGTCTGCAGGACTTTAGCTTGTGGCCTCGCAGGCCAAACCTGCGATCCGGGAGCTGCCTGATGGAGGCAGCCATGGGGACGTCAATTCCCGGCGAACTCCCGGCCGTTTTCGCGCCTCCGCTGCGCATCTCCTTCAGTTGGACGCTGGCGGGTAACCTGATCTATGCCTTGTGCCAGTTCGGCATGCTTTCCGCTTTAGCCAAGCTGGGGAATGCATCCATCGTGGGCCAATACGCCTTGGCGCTGGCCATCGCCGCGCCGGTATTCATGTTGACGAATCTTCAACTGCGCGCCGTGCAAGCTACCGATGCGCGGCATGCATACCGGTTCGCCGACTATTTCACGCTGCGTATCATTTCCACTCTGCTCGGCATCCTGGCGGTCGCCGGTATCGCAGGGATCGTCCGCTACGATCGCGGGACCAAAGTCCTGATCGCGCTCGTCGCCTGCGCCAAGGCGGTCGAGTCCATCAGCGACGTCGTCGCCGGCCATCTGCAAAAATTCGAACGCCTGGACCAGGTTGCTCGCGCCCTCATTCTTCGTGGCACGGCATCGCTGGTGACGTTCGCTTTTACGTTCTGGTACACGCGCAACCTGACGGCCGCGGTCGCGGCGCAGACCATTACCTGGATGGGCACCATCGCTCTCTACGATCTCCGGATCGTCGCGCCGATGCTGGGGGCGCACCCACAGTTCTTTCATTTTTGCCGGAAGACGCTGCAGTCGATGATCTCGATCAGTTGGCCGCTCGGCCTGGTCATGATGCTGATCTCGCTGAACATTAACGTTCCTCGATACATCCTGGAGAGAAAGCTGGGGACCGCCGAGCTCGGCATCTTCGCCTCCTTGGCGTACCTGCTGACGGCGATCGGACTGATCGTATGCGCCCTCGGACAATCCGTCAGCGCGCGCATGTCAAGACAGTTTGCGGAGGGAAACGTCCGCGGCTTCCGGTTGTTACTGACCAAGCTGGTCGGGCTGGCCATAGCGATGGGAGTATGCGGGATGGGATTGACGCTGGTTGCCGGGCGGCCGGCTCTGGCCCTGGTTTACACGCCGCAGTATGCGAAGCGCGTAGACCTGCTAGTGGTGATGGTGGCGGCGGCCTCGCTGAGCGCGGTTGCTTCCTTTCTCGGTTTTGCCATGACGGCGGCGCGCTGTTTCCGCGCCCAACTTCCAGTCATGGGCGCAACCCTGGCCACCACATTTGCATTCACCCTGGCGCTGGTGCCGCACTTCGGACTTATGGGCGCTGGTTATGCGCTTCTGATCGCCGCGGCAGTACAGTCGGCAGCCAGCTATGTGGTGTTGAACGCCGTGATCCGGCGGCCGGTCTAGCCACCATGCGCATACTTCATGTGGTCGGAAAACTGGACTATGGCGGAGTCGAGACCTGGCTGGTTCAAGTTCTGCGCCATATCGACCGGCGGAAATATCAGATGGACTTCCTGGTCCACACCGCCGATCCGGGAGCGTACGACGAGGAAGTGCGTGCACTCGGGTCGCGGGTCATCCCCTGCCTGAACCCCTCCAACCCTCTGCAGTACGCATGGAACTTCCGGCGGGCACTGCGCGAGCACGGCCCCTACGATGTGGTGCACAGCCATATACACCATTACGGCGGGTATGTATTGCTGCTGGCGATGATGGCAGGCGTTTCCGTTCGCATTGCCCACAGCCACAGCGACAGCAGAGCAATGGCAGGTGCCGAGGGACTGGCACGGTTGGCATATCTGAAAACCATGCAAGTGATGATTGGCATCTTCGCCACAAGCGGTCTGGCGGTCAGCAGTGAAGCTGGGGACCAGCTTTTCCGCAAGAATTGGCGGAACTACCCGGAGCAATGGCAGTTGCAGCATCTGGGAATCGACCTTTCACGATTTGACATTCCGGTGGATAGAAATTCGCTGCGCCGGGCCATCGGCATCCCACGCAATGCTTATGTGATTGGCCATGTGGGACGGTTTGCCGCGTCGAAAAACCATGCGTTCCTGGTCGAGATTGCGCGGGAAGCGGTGCGGATGGAGCCGCGGAGTTTTTTTCTTCTGGTGGGTGACGGCCCCCTGCGAGTTGCGATCGAGGAAAAAGTCCGGAGCTACGGCCTGACCGAACACTTTAAGTTTGCTGGCGTGCGGCCCGATGTCCCGGCTTTGATGAAAAACGCAATGGACATCCTGCTGTTTCCTTCGCTCTTCGAGGGCCTGCCAGTCACCCTGCTGGAGGCGCAAGCGGCGGGACTGATGTCGGTCATTTCCGATGTGGTTTCCCGCGAAGCCGACTTGGTTCCCGGCTTGATCGCTCGAGAGCCGCAACAAACTTCTGCGACGGAATGGGCTCAGCATCTGCTCCGGCACTTGCAACAACGAATTCGCGCTCCCATCGATATCGATCTCGTTCACCGCAGTCTCGCCGCCAGATCAATTGCGGTGTCAACCGAGCATTTGTCCGCTCTCTACTCGACTCATGCAAATTCTTCGCACCTCTAGCATCCCCGGCCCGCAGTCTTGGCACGGCCAGGGAAACGCGCTGACCGGGCTGTGTTGCGTGGCTTCGATTCTCTTCGCCTTAGGGTTGTGGATTTTGGACAATGCCAGCGCTGCCATCTCCCTGTCCGCCATAACCGCTGCGGTGTCAGGATTTACAGCGGCATGGCGGTTCAAGCGCCACGGTTTTGATCCTCTGGCAGTCTTCTGCATGGGTTTCTCTCTCTACGACGGTGTTTTGCTCTTCCGGCTCGCCACCGTCGGTGAGGATACCGTGCTCCCGTACCCCGTGCCCTTCACCAAGGAAGCCTACGCATCCGCGGGATTGCTTTGTGTGATAGCCGCTGGCGCGGTTTTTCTGACGGCCTTCGGTTGGGAGGCTGTGGTGGAACCACTTCTGAACCACCGGAGGGCGGCAGACCGACCGCATGGGACTGGGATGTGGTTCTGGTCGGGTTTCCTGATGTACGCAATCGGAGTGGTCCTCTACCTCCTGCAGTTCAACCAATACGGCGGTTACATTTCCGCGCTGGCGATTCTGCGCACGGACCGATTTGATCTCGATGCAGCCGCCGGGCTCAGTTATCCCTACCTTGCGTTTGTGGTGCCTGGAATCGCCTGTATGGGTTACGGCTCGCAGGGGAAGGACGCGAAGGGCAAGAAAGTCGCGTTTTACGCGCTCGTAACGCTCTGGTGCGGTCTGGTTCTTCCACAAGGGGACCGCCGTCTTGCCCTGCAAGCCGTCCTATCGGTAATGGCAGTGCTCAGCGTCTTCCGGCCGAACCTGCTCAAGCTGAGATTTCGTTCGTGGTTTTTCATCGCAGCCGCGTACCTGCTCATGTGCGCTTTCGGCAATATTCGATTTGCGATCGCCGTGGTGGCAAGCGGGAAATCGACCGCGTCGCAAGTAGTGGAAGAGATTGGTTCCGGTTGGTCCAACGATTTCATTCTGCCCGAACATACGGAGTTCGCAGGGCCTTACCTATCCCTTCTTTCCGCCGTCTCCGATCACACACAGTATCTGTACGGGTCCTCGTACTATGAATCATTTCTGGCTGTAGTACCGCGGTTCCTATATCCAGGGCAAAAACCATCGCAGCTCTCCAATGAGTTCGCGTCCCAGATGCACCAAGGGGGAGGCTCGGTCGCTGGCTGGGGGTACAACCCGGTTGCCGAGGCACTTGTGAACTTTGGGCCGGCGGGGGTTGCCTTTCTATTCGTCCTCTGGGCGTTGTTCTTCCTGATGATTGGGTCCTTGAGGCATCGGGGTGTACCGGGCATCATCCTCTTCTCCGTGTTGTTTTCCGAGGCTGTCAATGCCAATCGAATTGACTTTGCCAACGTATATTTCGAGAGCGTCCATTTTCTCGCCGGCGTAGTAATCGCAACCATGATCAATGCGCTCTTGGTGAACCTCGCGCGCGGATCGCCGGTTCGCTTGCTCCGGCGCGAGCACCGTCCGCCGACCCAAGTAACGTCGGGGGTCCTCACCTGACAACCAAGACGATCGCAAGGCAAGACCGCGAACTTCCAAGCGGTTTCCCCTACATCCTTATGAGCCCCCTCGTCAGCATTGCCATGCCCATATTCAACTGTGAAAAAACGGTGGAAGCCGCCATTTGTTCCATTCAGGCCCAGACCTTTGCGGACTGGGAATTAATCGTTATCGACGACGGATCGACGGACGACTCTTTTCCGGTCGCGCGGCGGTGCAACGATCCGCGCATCCGGCTGATCAAGGGAGAGCGGAACCTGGGCCTCCCCGCGCGGCTGAATGAGGCGGTGGCGCTCAGCCGCGGCCAGTATCTGGCGAGAATGGACGGGGATGACATTTGCTATCCCAACCGGCTCGAACGGCAACTGGCTTACCTGCAACAGCATCCTGAGGTGGACCTGCTCGGGGGCGCAATTTCGCTTTTCGATGGGCAGGGCCGGCTGATCGGGGTTCGCGCCGCACGCCTGACGCACGATGATATCTGCGGAACCTGGCGGCGGCACCACACGCTAGCGCATGTGACCTGGATGGGGCAGATGGAATGGTTCCGGAAGAACCCCTACTGCCCGGAAGCTCTTACCACGCAGGATCGAGAATTGCTGATGCGGACCGGGCGCCAAAGCCGTTTCGCAGCGCTGCCTGACATTCTCGTGGGTGTTCGGGAGCCGGCGATTTCGCTGAAAAAGACAATTCCTACGCGTTGGGCGTTGGTCGGAGTAATCCTGTGGGAGGGAATCCAACACCGAAAAATTGTTTTCCCAGCCCTTAGCGCCTTGGCCGAGGTAGCAAAGTTATTGCTTGATATCTTTGCGGTCGGCAGCGGACTGAATTACCGCGTCTTAAGACAGCGGGCCGCTCCGGCCTTCGACCCTGAGATTGCTGCGGAGTGGCAAGGCGTGTGGCAGCGCGCGCATCCCGCTGGCGGCCTCTCTTGACAGGAAACCGGCGAAACCGCCGGCGCATCTGCATCGTCGTTTCCGACTTCATGACGGTGTCCGCTTTCCTCCAAGACCAGATACGAGCGCTCTGCCGGACTTACGAAGTTACGATCGTCGCCAACACCGACGACCGAGGCTCGCTGCGCCGCCTGAACCTGGACGCGGAGTTGGTCCCCGTGGCTATTTCGCGCGATATCGACTTGCGGCGCGATGTTCTGGCGCTGCTCGACCTGTATTTGCTGTTCAGGAAACGAAAGTTCAACTTGGTCCATTCCATCACTCCCAAAGCGGGCCTGCTGAGCATGACCGCGGGAAAGCTCGCCGGGATTCCGGTTCGCATACACACCTTCACCGGCCAGGTATGGGCCGCCAGATCGGGAGCGACCCGCTATCTATTGAAGCGGGCAGACAAAGTCACCGTATTCTGCGCAACCCGGGTCCTGACGGACAGTCAATCGCAGTTGCAATTCCTGATTGCCGAAGGCGTTGTGGGCGTCGGCCAGTGCCGCGTCCTGGCGAATGGATCGCTTTGTGGCGTCGACCCGTGTCGCTTTCGTCCCAATGCAGCGGCACGACTTCGGGTCCGGGACGAATGTTCCATTCCCGAAGATGCTTCGGTATTCCTTTTCGTCGGCCGCTTGAAAAAAGATAAAGGCGTGCTGGATCTGGCGCGGGCCTTTGCTCAGGTCGCCCGGCAAAGGCGAAATGCGTATCTGCTTTGGGCCGGCCCCGACGAGGACCGCATGGAAGGTGAAATACGCAGCCTGTGCTCCTCATGCGCGGAGCGGGTTCGCTTCACCGGGCGGACCCGCTTCCCCGAGCAATACATGGCGGCTGCGGACATAATTTGCCTTCCAAGCTATCGCGAGGGGTTCGGCAATGTAGTGATCGAGGCTGCCGCCGCCGGGATCCCGGCGATCGCTTCTCGAATCTACGGCCTCACCGACGCCGTCGAGGACGGCGCGACCGGTTGTCTGCACCAGGCCGGCAACTGGGAAGAGTTAGCGCAGGCCATGGAATCTCTGGCGGCGAATGACTCTTTGAGGCTGCAACTGGGGCTGCAGGCGCGGGCGCGGGCGAGCCGGGATTTTGCGCAGCAATCCTTGACCGAAGCATGGTTGGCCTTCTACGTGGAGCAACTCGCCGCCGAAGCAGCCTCCGCGGCAGCTCTGCCGGTTTAAACCCATCTTTGTCAAAACCACCGCCCGAAGCATCGTCCCAGCAATCACCGCGACCATGATCAGCACAACCATCACTCTTCCCGCGTACCGGCTGCCGGCGTGGAAGCGGGGCATGGACCTGGTTCTGAGCGGAGTGCTGCTGATCTTGTCGAGCCCGCTGTTTTTGTTGTGCTGGGCGGCCGTGCGGCTAACGTCCTCGGGCCCCGGGCTGCACTGGTCCGAACGAATAGGAAAATGCAATCGTATTTTTGCCATGCCCAAGTTCAGGACGATGCGCGTCGACACGCCGCAAGTCGCGACCCATTTGTTGCGCCAGCCGGGCCGCTATCTGACCCCGGTCGGGGCCCTGTTGCGCAAGGCCAGCCTGGATGAATTGCCGCAACTGGTCAGCGTTTGGCGGGGCGATCTGAGCCTGGTGGGGCCCCGTCCGGCGCTCTTCAACCAGGACGATCTGGTCGCGCTTCGTACCCGGCGCGGCGTGCATCGCCTGGTTCCGGGAATCACCGGCTGGGCGCAAGTCAACGGCCGCGATGAGCTGGCGATTCCCGTCAAGGTGGAATACGACGCCGAATACATGGAGGCGCAGTCGCTTGGCGTGGATTTGAAGATTCTGCTGCTCACGCTGTGGAGAGTGCTGAAGGCGGAGGGCGTGCAACACTAGACAAGATTCTCAGTTGCCCTAAACCTCGCCATCTTCAGTCTTTAATCCTTCAGGGTCTAAAACCTGCAAATCTGGCGGTGGTCGGCGGCCGGGCTGACGTCGCCCCCTATTTAGTGCCAGATTGCAAGCCAGGGTAACCATGCGAACGCCGCCTCGCGTTACCCCGCAATTCCACTGGCGCCGTCCGCTCAAGGAAGTGCCCGCAACTGCCGATCAACCCAACAATCGGCATAACCAGGAAGGTGACCCGCTCGCGCTATGAAGAAAAGCAATAAGAAGTTTTCCTCCCTGTTCGGGTGCCGGTTTCTGTGGCTGCTCGGATTGCAGGCGGGTCTGGTGTTTTGCTCGCTGGTGTGCGCCTGGCTCCTGCGCTTCGAGTTCCGCATGCCGGACGCGGGCCTGCTGCTGGCCGTGGCCCCCCTGCTGATTATCGTCCGGCTCGCGATCATGCCACTGTTCAATCTTATGCATGGCTGGTGGCGCTATACCGGGATCAGCGATGTGGGGAATATTTTGAAAGCCGTCCTCGCCGGTTCGTTCGCGTTCCTGGTGATTGTCCGCTATGGGTTGGGACTAAGGGTTTTTCCGCTGTCGATTTATGCCTTGGAGGCGTTGATCACGTTTACGCTCCTGACCGGCGTGCGCGTGTTTTCGCGCGTGCTGGCGGAAACCGCGCGGCGCGATTCGGCCTCGAAACGCTTGCTCCTGGTGGGTGCGGGACGCGCCGCCCAGACCATCATTCGCGAAACTCAGGAAGCAGGGAGCGGCTATCGGGTCATCGGTTGTGTTGACGACAATCCGCGGAAGAGAGGGTTGCGAGTGCTGGGCGTGCCGGTGCTGGGCCCGATCGAGGCGCTCGGGAGAATAGCCGCCAAGCACAGAATCGACGAAATCCTGATTGCGATTCCATCGGCAACTCCGCCCCAGATGCTCCGCTTGGTGGCAATCTGCAAGCAGGCGGGCACCGCTTTCCGGACCGTCCCCGCCCTGGCCGACCTGATCGCGGGACGAATTATCCTGCAACAGGCGCGGGAAGTCTCACTGGCAGACCTGCTGGGACGCATCCCGGTGGACCTCGATCTGGAGCCGGTGCGCGAGCATATACGGAACCGCGTGGTCATGGTGACCGGGGCCGCGGGATCGATCGGCTCGGAACTCTGCCGGCAAATCAAGACGTTCAAACCGAAGCTCCTATTGTGCCTCGACCAGAACGAGACCGGGATCTTTCACTTGCAGCACCAGCTTGTCCAGAACGGCGACGGCGGCCTGCGGCAGGTATTCTGTGTCGCCGACTTCTGCAACCCGGAGCGCATGCGCAAGATCTTCCTGACCTACGGAGTCGAGATTGTTTTCCATGCCGCCGCCTACAAGCATGTGCCCGTCATGGAAGACAACGTGGAGGAAGCGGTGGGCAACAATGTCTTCGGCCTGTTGGCGCTTTTGCACGTGGCCGAGCGGTCGAATTGTTCTACCTTCGTAATGATTTCCTCCGACAAGGCGGTGAATCCGACCAATGTCATGGGCTGCACCAAGCGGCTGGGAGAATTGATTCTCGCGGCCTGGCCGGGAAAGCGCTTGCGCTGCGTGTCGGTGCGCTTTGGCAATGTCCTCGGATCGAGCGGAAGCGTGATTCCGCTCTTTCAGGAACAGATCCGTCAAAACCAGCCCATCACCATTACCCATCCGGAAATCACCCGCTTCTTCATGACCATCTCCGAGGCCGTCAGCCTGGTGTTGCAGGCGTTCGCCATCGGCCGCGACGGCGACATCCTGGTGCTCGACATGGGAGAGCCGGTGCGGGTCGCGGACCTGGCGAAGACGCTGGTCCGCCTTTCCGGCAAATCGCGCCAGGAATTCAAGTTCATCGGCCTCCGTCCCGGCGAAAAACTCTTCGAGGAACTCTTTTATCCCGACGAACGGGTCTCGCCGAGCGCCTGTCAGAAGATTGCGCGCACGGAAAGCGCCAGGCTCGCCTGGCCGGCGTTGAAGCTCAGTCTCGACGAACTCCATGCCGCCGTATCCGTCGGTATTCGAGATTCAATCCTCGCCCAACTCCAACAGATCGTGCCGCAATTCACCTATGCCGGTTCAACGCCGGGAAAGGGCGCGGAAAGATTGCCCGCAAGCCTCAACGTGTACGATTCGCCGCCTGAGGCCCTATCGCTTGTGGAGGTGCCGGCGTTGTCCCATCGAAGCCGGGAATTGGATGCCCGCTTCGGACCGATGAGTGGCGGCCGGTGGGAGTGATCCCATTCTGCCGTCGCTGCAAGTTTGGCGATGGAGAACCGGGCATCCCCGCCCGGCGGAGGGGTGAGACCCAGCCGCGGCTACTGTTCCCGATAATGCTGGGCGGGCAGATCGCGCAGGCGCTGCGCCGCGGTTTCGGCGGTGATGTCGCGCTGCGGCATGGCCAGCATTTCGTATCCGACCATGAATTTTTTTACCGTTGCCGAGCGCAGCAGCGGCGGATAAAAATGGGCGTGCAAGTGAAACTCCGGATGCTCCGCGCCATCGGTGGGCCGCTGATGAAATCCCAGGGTATAGGGAAACGGCGTGCGAAATAAATTGTCGTAACGGATGGCCGCCTGGCGAAGTATTTCGGCCAGGCCGGTGCGTTCCGCGTCATTCAGTTCGTCGAGCGCCGCGACCGGTCTCCGGCTGATGAGCAGCGTCTCAAACGGCCAGACTGCCCAGAAGGGCACGAGCAACACGAAATGGTCGTTGGCGCAGACTAATCTTTCTTTCTTTTCGAGTTCAAGATTCAGATAATCGCCGAGCAAAGTCGCGCCGCGCGCTTGCCGGTAGTCGCGGAACGCGGCCACCTCTTTCGCCAATTCGTTGGGAACGCTTTCGCTGGCCCAAATCTGTCCATGAGGATGCGGATTGCTACAGCCCATCATTGCTCCGCGATTCTCGAAGATCTGCACGTACTGTATGTGAGGATTGCTGGCCAGTGCGGAGAATTCCTGGATCCAGGCATCGACCACAAGCCGCAATGCAGGCACGCTCATGCGAGCCATGGTGAGATCGTGCCGGGGAGAGAAGCAGACCACGCGGCAACGTCCCGCTTCGCTGCGGGCAACGAGCAGTCCCTTTTCGTCGATGTCGCCGGAAGGCGTATCCGGCTTCAGCGCAGCGAAATCGTTATCGAAGACAAACGTCCCGGTGTAAGCGGGATTCTTCGCGCCCGCAGCGCGAGCGTTGCCGGGACACAGGTAGCAGTTGGGATCGTAAGTCGGCGCAGCTTCCTGGGAAGCGTCTTCGACCTGCCCTTGCCACGGCCTCTGGGCGCGATGCGGCGACACCAGCACCCATTCGCGGGTCAGCAGATTGAAGCGGCGATGCGGCTGCGATGATAGTTCGGAGAAACCTTCAGAAAAATTCATGGGTCACCGAGTTCGCAGACGCTATATTCATGCGGCGTATCCGTCGGGGTGCGCGCGGTGCCATTGCCACGCGCTTTCCACTATGGATTTCAAATCGGGGAATCGCGGTTGCCAACCCAGCTCGCGCCGGATCTTTTCTGAGCTGGCAATCAACACCGCAGGATCTCCCGCGCGGCGCGGCGATTCGATCACCGGAATCGGATGCCCTGTAACTTTTCGCGCCACCTCCACCACTTCGCGCACACTAAAGCCTTGCCCGTTACCCAAATTGTAGATCAGCGGACTGGACTGATCGAGCGCATCGAGGGCGAGAAGGTGCGCGCGCGCCAGATCGCCGACGTGAATGTAATCGCGGACGCAAGTGCCATCGGGCGTGGGATAGTCGGTGCCGAAGATGTTCACCTGTTGCGCACGGCCTAGCGCGACTTCGAGAACCCTGGGGATGAGGTGCGACTCCGGATGGTGCGCTTCGCCTTGATCGGGACGCGCCGCGCCGGCAGCATTGAAATAGCGCAGGCTGGCGTAGCGCAGGCCGTGAATCTGGTGGAACCAGGCAAGCATTCGCTCCACCAGCAGCTTCGACTCGCCGTAGGCATTGGTGGGATGAAGGGGATCGTCCTCCTCAATCGGAGTGCGATCGGGATTGCCGAAGAGCGCCGCCGTCGAGGAAAAGACGAGTCGATTCACACGCGCGGCAAGCATCGCTTCGAACAGAGTCAGCGCATTCGCGGTATTGTTGCGAAAGAATTGTTCGGGGGCCTTCATTGATTCGCCCGCTTCGATCAACGCCGCGAAATGCATGACGGTATCGATCGCGCGCGACTGAAATAGCCGGTCAAGCGAAGCGCGATCCGCCAATTCGCCGACAATCAGCTCAGCGCCATTCGGGACAGCCTGGCGATGGCCGCGGCTCAAATTGTCGAAGACGACGACCTGGTGTCCGGCCTGCAATAGTTCTTCGGCAACCACGCTGCCGATGTAACCCGCTCCTCCTGTAACCAGGACCTTCATTCGTTCCGTTCCTATTTCTTAGAGTGCTTCTCAGGCCACCTCTCAGGCAACTTGGCCAACTCCATCGGCTGCGGAGCAGACATAAATCTCCGGCTTTGAGCCAGTCTTGCGCTCATATCCTTCCTGCATCGTCCGCTTAAATGTTTCGACGGAACCGGCCTGAACGAGCGCGACGGTGCAACCGCCAAACCCGCCTCCGGTCATGCGAATTCCGTAAACGCCGTCGGCGTGCGCGCCGAGTTCCACCATTAAATCAAGTTCCGAACAACTCACTTTATAGTCGTCGCGCAGGCTGCGATGCGACTCCAGCATCAGCTTGCCGAATGCCTGCAAGTCGCCGCGTTCGAGCGCAGCCGCCGCCTCTACGACACGCGCGTTTTCTCCGATCACATGACGGCAGCGTCGCCGGACTACATCGGGCAGGTCGCGTCCGTGGGCTTCGAGGTCGTCGAGCGTTACGTCGCGCAAGGCTCGCACGTTGGGCAGATACTGCGAGAGAGCGCGCACGCCCGCTTCGCATTCGGCGCGGCGCTGGTTATATTCGCCCGCGGCAATGCTGTGTTTGACCATGGTGTTGCAGATAGCGAGCGCCACATCGTCGCGCAGCGGCAGCAGCCGGTATTCGAGGGAACGGCAATCGAGCAGCAGAGCGTGATCGCGCTTCCCGTGGCTGGAAATGAATTGATCCATGATTCCGCAGCGCGCGCCGACAAACTCATTTTCCGCCTGCTGGCAGAGCAAGGCGAGCTGGGCCCGGTCGATAGTAGCGCCCGCCGGGCCGGCCAGATCGAGCAACGCGTAGCCGACGGCCACTTCAATCGAAGCGGACGAACTCAATCCCGCGCCCTGCGGCACGTCGCCGTTCACCAACAGATCGGCCCCACACAGCTTCCTGCCCGACCGAGCCAGCATTTGCACGACGCCGACCACATAGTCGCTCCAGTGGCCGGAGCGTTTGGCCGGCAAATGGTCGAGATCGAACTCGATCTGCTCGGAGTAATTTTCGGAATCAACCACGAGCTTGTGATCTTGACGCGGGGCAATGGCGATGCGCGTATGGAAACCGATCGCCGCTGGCATGACGAACCCGTCGTTGTAATCGGTGTGTTCGCCAATCAGGTTGACCCGGCCCGGGGCCTGGTAGATGCGCGGGGACGATCCGAATCGCTGGATGAATCTCTGCCGCAAAGCGTCAGCGCTATTTTCGACGGCTAAATTCGTAGTATGCATAACGATTTTTCCCGAGCTCAAGTTCACTGAGATTATTTACGCGCCGACTAAACTGTTCAGTTTTGGTCCCCTTCACGCAACTATCGAGCAGAAGCAGCGCGTTCGAGGCTAAGGCCAAGGTTGACGATGATGGCATTTGGATAGTAGTGGCTGAGAATCCGCCGGAAGTTGGCGCCTTCTTCCGCCATGGCCGTGGCTCCCGACTGGCAGAGCCCGGTGCCGTGTCCCTTGCCGACTCCGTCAAGAATAACCCGGTCGCCTTCCTTTCGCATAGTGAAGTTCTTGTTAGGAACGTTACTCCAGTCGAGCGGATGGGAGAGAGGGCCAACAGGTCCGCGCACACACCTGCAACCAGGACGAGCGCGGCTATTCTTATTTGGACCATTCGTAGGTGACGGTTTGCAGGACTTTATCTCCTTCGGTGCGCACCGTGATTTTCTCCTCGGAAATGCCAGCGAGTGTTGCACTGAGGCTGGCTATGTTTTCGGAGAACAATTGCGGCTCCCGTTCCATGCCGGGCATATTGGACTGCGCCAGGTTGGGGCGGTCGATCACGCCGGAGAAACGGGCGAAATTCGCCTGCTCATGTTCGTGGTTGAATCCGGCGACGAAGACAGCAGGGTGTAGATCCGGCTTGCGGTTGAAGTTCGCCAGCATGGCCTCGATCAAGGCAGGATCGTCGGCCAATATAAGATAATTTCCACGGACGGAAGCCCCGAGCGGCCACAGGCCATCGAGCTCCGAGTAGCCGGACTTTTGCTGCCAGGCAATTCCATATTCGCTGGCGGTAAGTCCGGGACGAACGAAGCTGGTCAATGCAGTCTGAATGTCCGGCTCATTCCATTCGGAGGCGCCAACCAAAACAATGGCCGAGTGAATTCGGATGAAGACTCCATCCTGATCGCGTCCCGTGGATTGCAGCTGGAGCGAAGCCAGAATCTGAGTCTTATTGAACAGCCCTTGTAAAGCCGATGCAGTCTGCGGCGTAACGGAGCGCGCGACAACGGGCTGATCGATGCGCGTCTCAAGATCGGAGCCAGTGCCGGTTTCTCCTGAGGTCAGTTGCACCTGAGGAGCCACTTCAGAAGCAGGTGCGGGCCCGGGATGCGGAGCCAGGAGCTTGGTTTCAATCAAGTCAAAACAAAAGTCGGCGGAGGGATTTGCTCTGGTTTCGTAGATGCTCGCGCTGTCGGGAACCAGACGAACCAAGCCGGCGGCCGCCGCCATTCCTTCTTCTGCTCCTGGCCCTGCAGTGGCGATCGTGGGCGGCACAGTCTTCCGGATCAAAACCCGCTCCTCGCGATTTTGCTTGCTGGAACGGAATAGATCGGAAACTGCGGCGGAGTATTGCTTCATCTCGGTGATGTTCTGCTGTACCCAGTAGGTACGGAAGTACGGGCTCGGAACAATTTTTTCAAGATCCATCACCATGCGGAGATCGCCTGCCGGCCCGGCGGACGAGACCGACTGCGACCACCATTGCTCGGATTCGATGGCGCGATTTTTTGATGGGCCTTGGTTGGGGTTTTGGTTTTCCGAAATCAGTTGCAGTGCGCCGGCAAGCAAATCTTCCCGCGTCGCCAGCAGCAGGTAGTCGCCGGAAACCGCGAATGCGACTTCTCTCTGCGATTCCGGATCGCGGCGAACGTAGAAACTAATTCCGCCGGCGCTGCGCGGTTCAAATTTCGCCCGTGTTTGCCAGAGCGTCGTCTGCCCGGATTTCGCCGACGGCAGGTAGGTTATATAGAGAAATTCCAGGTTCCCGATGTCATACAGGGCAAGAGCGCTGCGGGTTCCGGCAGCCTGCGAAAGGAAATTCATGTTGGGCGGAAATCCGGCGGCGGCGGCGAATTCGTCGCTCGCATCCTTGAGCCGAAGAAACAGGCGCGACCGAGAGAAGGCTTCGTAGTTGCTGGTCGCGAGCCATTGCCGTTTTTCTGCGGAAGAATTCCAGTCTGCGAGCAATGCGGAGAAATCCTTTGCCTCCAGATAGAGAAGCGCACCGGAGGGAACATAGCCGGAAAGCGGCGGCGCCGGCCGGAGTGCGGCTTCATAAGCCGCCCAGCCGATTCCCGCGCACACCAGAGCGATCGTGAAGAAAATGACGATGCGTTTCATGGCTACCTGCCTCCTAGCTTCAAACCTGTCTGCTTCAAACCTGTGGTGACGGCTGCGGCTTTGGGAGTTGGCGCAGCGCGAGCCACGAGGCGTGGACGGACGACGCGGTCCTGTTCCAACGCTTCGTGCAAAACTGGATGGCGGGCTGCATTTTGTCGCTGCACTCGCAGTTCGTCCTTGGCGGTTGCGATCTTCCTCTTGAGTTCGCTGCGGGCCGCTGGCGAGGTCTCGGCGCGGCGCGCGATTTCGAAATAGGGAACAGCATCGGCAAGCCGCTGCCGGCGCATCATGGTGTCGCCAACCGTCTCGGCCAGGCGCGCTTGCTGGGCGCGAGAAAGCGCCAGGCCTGTGGCGTTTGTTGATGCTGGAGCCGGTGCTTCGTCGCTGTCTTCCTCAGTGTCGTCGGAACCGAAAATCTCTTCCACTTCCGCATCGTCGTTCGCGCGAGCCCCGTAAGTCTGCTGGCCCAGGAATTGCTCGTGGAGCAACGGCTCGAGTACGCCAAGAGCGAATTCGTCGGAGCGCGCTCCCGCCGCGGCCAGAAAAAACGGGACTCGCGCTTCATCACGGTGCGGGAAATCGATGATGCAGTGGCTGAGCAACTGGATCTTCGTCTGCGCATCCGCCGTGTTGTGCGCGGCGCGGATGCGAGCTTCGTAGAAGTAGAACTTGTCGGCCGCAGTAGCGGAGATGGCTGCGGGATTGCCGGCCAGCAGATTCAGTTCGCCACTGCCGAGATCGGAGTGAGGCCGTCCGGCAAGCGCGAGCGCCGCCTTGATGCGGAGATTGTAAGCGGCATTCGATTCCGCGGCCAGCGATGCTAAGACAGCCTCGGACGCTGCGACATCCCGACCCGCGGCGATTCTAGCCTTGGCCAAGCGCAAACGGTAGGAAGCATCCCACGGCGCGGATTTGACGAGCTGCTCGAGAAATTCGATGGCTTCCGCGTTGTGGCCGGATTTCTCCAGCAAGGCAGCGGCGGGATCGAGGTTCTCGAGAGGATTTCCGACGACGGCGACCAGGCGACGCAGTAGATCGAGGGCACCAGGCGTATCTCCGGAAGCGAGGCGGATCTCGGCAAGGCCAAGAAAATTGGCGGCGTTAAGCTGGTGCTCGTCGATTTCGCGCGCAAAAACAAATTCGAGGATTTTGCGCGCGGATTGCTTGTCGCCAGCCTCGAAAAGCTGGCGAGCGGCGTTGCGAAGAATGTTGGAAGCGGGAACGGTTTGCGGTTGGGCGCGATATTGCGCGATTTTCCGGTCAAGCGTTCCCAGTTGCGCCGCCGCGTGGAGGTCGAGCGGCACCAGCGCGCCCGCCCGCGTATCGCGCGTCTGTTTCGGCAGGGCAGCGATCGCCTCCGCGGCTTGTGCGTACTTTTTTGTGAGCACGAGATATTCGATCCAACGCACCTGCCAGGCATCAATATCTTCCTGGGCGCTGTCGCGTTCGAGGCCAGTGAGCTTGTCGAGGGCTTCTTTCTTCGACTCAATGACGCGCTGGTAGATTGGCGCGCGCTCGGCGAGAGGGATCCAGGGGTCTTCCGCAACATCGGCAAGAATCTGCGCCGGATCCGGCGCAGCGGAAGAAATATCCAGAAGCCATGCAGTCGCCGATGCAGGATCGCCAACGGCCGAATACGCAGGCTGGAGCAGCGCGTTCGAACGCCAATTGCCGTTGCGGCGGAGGTAAGTGCGAATGATGGCATCGGCATCGGGCTTGAGTTCGGTGTAGAGGCGCCGGACGCGGAGCTGGTCGCAGGTGCGCCCGAAATCGGCCCAGAAGCTCTCTGGGACATGAGAGCTATCGAGTTGCCTGGACAGCACGGCGAAAGCCTGTTTCCAATGGGCAAGAGCCGCAGCGCGATCTCCTTTTTTGTAGTAGGCGACGGCGAGCTTGTCATAGACTTCGGGACGGTTGGACGAAAGTTCGAGCGTGTGGTTATAGTCGGCAATCGCTCGTTGCATGTCATCGGCGCCGGCGTAGTAGTCGGCCAATTCCATGTATCCGGAAGAAGTGGCTGGACTCTGCTCGAGGAGTGCTGGCAAAAAGTCTTCCGGGTTGCCCAGTTTCGCAGTGCCCAGATATTCGCCGTAACGTGAGCCGTAGTAGAACCACGTGTTGCCCGCGAGTTGCTGCGTGCGATCGACGGGCTTGGCGAGGCGCGCACCGATCGGCGCATCGCCGGCAAGGATGGACAGGAAGGCATTGTTAACTTCCGGGGTAGGCTCGGAGAAATAGAGTCCGACGAGGGCGCTGTAAGACTTGTTCCACACCGGCTGGCGAACCTGTCCGCGGGCCTGCACGATGGTGTGCGCGAGTTGAGCGCTCCCGTGCGCGATGACGTAGTCGGCGGCTTGCTCGCCTTTAGCGTCTCGCCAATTCGACGCGAGGCGCACCAGGTCCTGCGCCTGGCGGGCAAGAAGCAATTGGAAGTAGCGCTGTTGGCGGGACATATCCAGGCCGTACTCGGGGAAGGCGCTGGAGAGCAGGCGCAGTTCGTTCGGTTCGTCGCCAGCGGAACGATAGGCATCGGCGGCGGCAAGAAGAGCAGACCCTCGATACTGAGGCCGGACCGCGTTTGCGTACTGCTCCAGCTTTGCACCAAGTTCGGCAAAGCGGCCGCGACGGCGCTCAAGATCGATCAACGGCTGCGCGTTAACGTAGGAATTGGGCCCTGCGCTCGCCCCCTGCATCATCGACTCAAAACGCCAGCGAGATTCCTGATCGGAAAGCACGGCGCTCTCGGCTAGAGGGATCGCAAATTTTTCGAGGTCGGCGGTACTCATCCCGTTGCGCTTTGCTTCAGCGAAGCTGGCGAAATTCATCCGCTCGTCGGGAGTGAAGTAGGTGTTGACCGTGCTTCCCATTTCTTCGAGGACGAAAGCCATGCCATCACGCGCCGTATCGATGCGAGTTTGGCGTACTCGCTCGCGCCACTGAGCATCGGTGACCGCCGCGATTCCCTGTTTCTCGACCTGCTCTTTGATGACTGGCAGCTTCGACGATGCATCCGCCAGAGCATTTTGCATGGTGATGTAAGCCTGCTCATGCTGACGCAGACGAGTCATGACGCGGACGTAGGTTTTTGCGCCATCGTGATTCTCTGCAACAGCGAGCAGATCGGGCCCGGCGGTCTTGACTCCCCGGTCGGCAAACGCTCGGGCCGCGGTGAGCATTCCCCAGGATTCGAGACGACGGGCAACCTCGAAATAGTTGTTTGCGTTTTCGGGACGGCCGTCGATCAGTGCCGTTTGGAGCGCAGCAACCACTTCCTTCTCTTTGCCCTGGCGGGCACGAACCGCGGCGATCTTCTCCACCCATTGCGGATCTTTATACGCAAGCCGATAGATGTGTTCGTAGTCGGAAGCGGCATCGTCGAAGCGCATCAGGCGCTCTTCGAGCGTGGCGCGCGCCGTGTAGAGATCGACGCGGTCGGGACGGATGGCAATCGCCTTGGCATAGACATCAATCGCCGCCGGGTAGTTCTCAAGACTGGCCTGGATGCGGGCCAGCACCGTCGACCAGCGGTAATCGCGAGGCGACTGAACCACCGTCTTCACGTAGAAATCCACCAGTTGCTGCTGGCGCTGGTAGCGGAGCGCGTACAGTGCGGCCTCGGTCGCGAGCGTGTCATCATCCGGAAAATCATTGATGAGCTCGATGTACTGATCGACCGCGCCGGTGTAGTCCTTCATGCGGGTGAGCGCGGGGACGAGGCCGCGGCGCAAAACGGCAATCTGGGCTTTGCGAGCATCCGCCGGAAGTGGCGCATTGCGAAAGAGCGCGATTTTGTCGACGTAGAATTGCCGCAGGCCCTGATCGTCGCCCGCCAGCGCGTAAGCATCGGCCATGGCCGCGAGATACTCGGCGTTGTAAGGAGAATCTTTCAAAAGTTGCGTGAGCAAATCGCGCGACTGCTGATACTGTTTCGCATCGCTTGATTTGCGCGCCGCTTCATACGTGAACTGCTTGCTCAGGTCGGGATAGGCGTCTTTGGCGGCCTGCAGCAAGATGGAAATCGCCTGCGGATAGTTTTTGATGCGCCAGAAGAAATCGACGGTCGCGCGGACGACTCCGAGGACCTTGGAATTCTCGCGATACAGCGCGGCTACATTTTTCTCGGCTGAGGTGAAATCCTTCCGCCCCTCGTACAACTGGATCACGGCGTAGCGGAGTTGGAGACGAGCCACGGGGTCGGTGGTGAGCGCGACTTGCCGTTCGAGCGCGTGCTGGCGAACGGTCTCGAGCGATTTCTGTTGCGCCAGTTCTTCGATCTCCTGGGCTCGTTCGATGGATGTGGCGCCGATGGCGAACGCGTCTAGAAGCGCTTCCATCTCCGGCTTGCGGTCCTGCGCTTCCAGAATTTTCACGCGCAGTAATACGGCTGGCATTGATGCACCGGGTGACGACGCGTCAGGAGGAGCGGCGATCTTCGCGGTCGCCTGGTCGACCAGATCGCGAACTTTGGGGCGGCGCGCCAATTGGAGCAATCTGAGTTCGGCGGGCGAATCTGGAGCCCCGCCGACCGATCCGCGGACGTATTCGTCGATGGCGTGAGCGTAGTCGCGTTTATTCTCGTAGATCGCTCCCGCTTCATAGGAATAAAGATTCGGATCGCGCAAGTGCTCGCGTCCCTGATTCAGCACGCGGAGAGCGTTCTTAAAATCGTAATAGTCCCAATAAATGGTGGCCGATTCCAGATATCCGCCAGACTCGCCGGGAGCGACCTGCGGGATGCGCTCCCAATAAGGAGCGGCCTGCGCAAACAGTTCACGGTCGGAATAGATATCGCCGATTCGCGCCATCAGTTCGGTATTGCGTGGATTGGCTTGCAGCAGGTTATCTTCGATCTTGACGGCGACGGCCGTATCGGCGGGGTCAAAGTAAGCGAGAGACCGATAGACGGATGAAGCAGTACTAGCAACCTCAGGCTCGGCTGGATATTGCGCGGCGAGCGATTTGAGCAGAGGTGCGCTCTGTTCGAAATGCGATTGCCAGAGTTCGGCGCTCGCAATGAAATTGACGGCGGCGGGATTACTCTCCCAATTGGAGGCATCGTGCGCAGTCTTGCGTAAATCGGCCAGCTCGGATTCCAACTTTCCATTCTGTGAAAGGTATTCGAAGAATTCGTTGCGGAGATCGGTTTCTTCAAACCAATGCTGGCGAATCAGCGCCTCCCAGGCGGCCGGGTCCCATGTCGCTTGTGCCCGATACGCGGAGAGTAGGTTGTGTACAAAGACCGGGTTGTGCGGGAAGCGCTGATTCGCGTACAGGTTCAACCGCAGGTAAAGCACGGGGCCACCGCCGGAAACATTATTGAAGTAGCGTTCCAGGTCGCTGCCGTTGAAAGTTTTCACCGCTTCACGGGATAGCTGTTCGACGTCGGCGTCTTTCTTATGACGCAAGTAAAATCGCGCGAGCTTGTCATACCATGAGCGGTCGGGAAAGCGGGCGATTGCCCGACGGTACACATCTTCCTGTTCCGCTCCTAACTGGTTCTGATCGAGAAATACGGCGAGCCGTTCGTAGAGGCCGGGATCGTCGGGATTGCGATCGATCTCGTGGCGCAGCACTCCCAGCGCCTTCGGGACCTGTTTCATTTGCGTCAGCCGCGCGAGATAGCGTTCGAGCACTCGGGCGTATTCGGGGGAACGGGCGCCCGCCTGCCGCGTGGGCGCAACTAGCGAACCGGCCTGGAACGCCTGGCTGACGGGGTGCCGAGGCGTAGCGCTCTCTTCCGACGCGTCGGTGTCTTGCTCTTCCCCTCCCTCTTCGTTCTCAGCTTCGTTTCCAGCCGCATCGGATGCATCGTTCTGAGAATAGCTCTGTGAATTGTTCCGAGCATAACTCGAAGCATAGTTGGCGTAGCCGTACTCTTCCGCTGACGATCCGAGCGGCACGTTTTGCGATTTGGCGGCAAGCTCCTGTAACACGGAATCGTAGATCGCAAATTCGCTCGCGCTGTCGTCCTTGCGGGAATAGGCGTCGGCCATGAGTAGAGCGATGGAAGTACGTTGCGGAGCGTTCGGATAATTCGCGAGAAACTCGCGGCCGCCCTGAAGTACCAAATCGCTTTCGCCTGCACTAGCGTAGAACTCAAGCATCTTGGAATGAAGTTCGGGGCGATGAGCGGAGTTGGGGAACTTCGTGTCGAGCAAGGCCAGCAGTTCCGCGGCGCGAGCGCGGTGAAAGTACGGAACCGCGCGCTGTTCTTCCTCTGAGTATTTCGAAGCGGGCTCGGTGGTATTCAGAATCAACGAAAGAATGCCGTTCAAGTAACCGGGCCCCTGATCCATGGTGGCGATGTCGCGGTACATGGAGAGTTCGCCGGAACCAAAGCGCATCGGCGCCTCAGGAGCAGTCAGCAAAAGGTTCGTGAGACCGGCGATCGCCTGTTCCTGAGTGTCGGGCAGTCCTTTGCTGTTGTAAAGGGCAAAGTAATAACGCGCCGACTCGGGATAAGCATGGATTTCTTCGAGCAGACGCGCGCAGATATATAGTTCCTGCGAAGTCCAAGGCGACTTACTGGCTTCTTTGTGCTGGCGGAAAGCTGCGATGGCTTGTTGCGCCACGTCGAGCTTTCCCTGTTGTTGGTAGTAATAAAAGAGTCGCGCCGTCGCGTTGAGATCTTCGGGATTGGCGGTGAGCGCGGCACGAGTCTGGTCGAGGAACTTGCGCAGATTATCGGTATCGCGCAGAAGGTCGAAATAACTCTTGACCAGTTCCGCGTCCCAGAGCGGCTGGAAGCTCTGCTCATAAACCGCTAAGCCTTCGCGGACTGAACCTTGACGATACTCGACCATCGCCTTGGCCTTGACCGGAAAAATGTGGTCGTTGGGAAATTGCCGACTGTAGTCGGCGATGAGTTTTCCAGCGGTGGCGTACTCCTTTTGAGAAACGAGGAACTGTAGGGAACGTGTGTAGAGCGATTGTTCCTGGGGATAGCGCGCGATCCAGGCGCGATACTGGGCGATGGAAGAATCTTTCGGCAGTCCCTGTTCCTGAATGACGCCGAAGATGCGGTCAAACGCTTTCCAGGACCGCTGCTCGGCGGGAACCGTTAGTCTTTCAGCCGCGACGGGCGGCGGCGTCGCAACCAGCGAGAGAGTGGCGATTTCATCGGCGGGTCGCAAGCGGCGATGGTAAAAATCGGCGAGCGCCAATTGGGCGCCAATCTTGTCAGTGGATTTTTCGACGTAAGACTTCCAATCGGACTCGGCAGCGGTGAAGTCGAGCTGCTGTTCATCTTCCAGCGCGCGCAAAGAATAAAGATCGGCGTTCGAAGGCTGCGTCTTGATGAGGCCGGCGAGCGCGGGTCGGGTCTCGCGCGGAGGCCGGCGAAAAAGCACATCTCCGCCGGGCAGCGACATCATGCGGAAAAAGACCGCCTGCAAGACGCTGCCAGCCTCAACGTTCCGAATCCACGAGGGCAATTCGCCCACGGCGGAGATCGTCCATCCGATAGCGACGACGAGCACCGACACTGCAAACAGGCGAGCGCGTCTATGCGTCAAGTCCGCGCGCGGCGAATTATTGCGCGATGAATCGTTAGTTGATAAATCTCTCTGCGATAAATTAAGGAAGCACTTCAATCGGCACCTCCTGCGTCCCAATGTTGTGCGCTATGTCTTCGGCCGTAACGGTCAACTTGTACGTGCCGGGAATTGTTTCTCCGGGAATCAACAGATCGCCAGTATTGGCGGCGACTTTCGCATCCCACCGGAGTTCGACCGGAGCCGCGCCTTCCAAGCGTGCAACCAGCGTGCGCGTGCTCCGGGAAGCGCTGACTTTAAGGTTCATGACCTGTCCACGCTGGTAGCGCTTGCGGTCGAGCTTCACTTCGACAACCGGCGGCTTACTCGCAATCACGAATGTCTTCGATTCGCGATACGTATGTCCGAGCCGATCACGCAGGATGAGTCGCACCGTGTAAGTCCCATCCTGCATGTCGGGGGGAGCGAGGAAGCGAGTTTGCCAGATGTCTTCCGTCGAAAGATAACGGAGCGGCTGCACCAGTCCAAACGGAAACAGCGCGATGACCGAGACGATGGATTCATCGGCCTTGACGCGCAGCACGGGATCGCCGGGACGAATGACGCGAGGCCGCAGCAATGCGCGCGGAACGGCCAGGAACGATGTGTAGGGTGTAACGAACTTATACTGGCGCGCGAGGCGGATGATTTCGTCGATGGTCGCCTGGTCTTCACCTTCGCGCTCGATTTTTTCGAGCAGAGCGTCAACTCGGGCCCGCGCCCAAAGCCGCGGCAGTTGCGCGTGTTCGAAGGAGTCGCGCGGCAGGTTGACCTTGCTCTCCATGGCGAGCGGAGTCCCGTCACGCACGCCGCTGACCTTGAAGCTGACGTTCTCCTGCGGTTTTTGAAAACGTCCAACCCACGCGGCTAGCGATCCGGAAAAAGTTGCGGCCTGCAACGGATAGACCGTATCGACAGCAGCTTCGGGTTCGACCGAAAGGTGCAACTGTCCGATGGGACTGCGTCCGATTTTCGAAAGAAACGAATTCAGCTTGAAATCCATGGGCTCGGTCGAGAGCACATTTTCAAGGACTCCATCTTGCCGCGCCAACATGCGAAACAACGGCAGGTTGGCGTCGTCCCCAACGGCGAGGACGTAAGTGCGCGGACGCTGGGTTTCCGCGAGCTGCTTCCATGCGGACGCGTACCACGCCGCCAGCTTGCCATTCTGAATGATCCCTCGGGTTGCGCCGCCGTCGCTCACAATGACCAGATAGGAATTGTTCGCGCCCGGAGCGGCAGCTTGCTGCAATCCGGCTTGCAGCGCGCGTTGTATGTCGGTTCCTCCGCGCAGTCGGCTGGAGCGGACAAAATCAATCGCGTGCTGAATATTGACCGGGTCGGCGGAGGCGAGCGGCAACACTTGGGTCTCGCTATTGAAAAGCACAAGGCTGAGACGATCTACCGGACGCAGCGTCCGGACCAGCGTCTCGAAAGCGCGATAGCTGCGCTCTAATTTTTCCCATTGCATGGAAAGCGATGTATCGAACAGAACAATGATCGTCTTGGAAACGATGGGCTTGGGAGCGGCAGAATTGGACGCGGCGGTTGTAGCATTTCCTGTCTGAGCCGTTCCGTTTCCGAAGCCGAGCAGCGCTTCAGCTTCAAAGAAGCCTGGCTCGTTCGCGCTGCGGACGGGAGACATCTCCGTCGGAGAAGGCTGGCCGCTAACCGGATTGCGATAGGTCAGGATTTGCAGACTGTCGGACGCGGCGGGATCGAGATCGTAGGTTACAACGAAGTCTTCTCCAAGATTCACGTTCTGGCCTTCATAATGGCCTTCGACAAGGTGCGGCGTGCTGCGATCGAGTTGCATTGCGAACGTCTTAGCGGGCGCTTGAAAGTTGCGGATGGCATGGGCCGAGTGCAGTTCGAATTTGATGCGAAGATGGCGAGCAGCCTGCGCCTGATATGCGTCGGGACGCAACGGGATGGCGAAGTAGGATTTCAGGTTCTCCACCGGAATTGACTCGTGATACTCGATCTCGAGGCGCTTGGTTCCATACGCTGGGATGGGAACGATTTTCGCGCTGAAGACCGACGTGCGTTTGGCTTCTTCCGAGCCGCGTTCGCCCATTTCCAACAGACCGGGATCGATCGACTGCTGCTTGAGCTGGTTGTAGATCTCCTCGGCGCGCTTGCGCTCGAGAATCAGGGCGGGAAGACGCGTCGGCCCATCCCAGGTCGCAAAATCGGAGATGGTAGCGTGGCTGGGAAGCGCGAAAATGTAGTTTCCTTCCTCGATCCGACCGGTGTGATTGGCGAAAACCTGGCGCACGAAGACGCGAGCATCCCCGTTGTCGATGCGGACGGTGATTTCCATTTCTTCGAGCGAGAGAATGGCGGGATCGGGTTGCTGCTTGTCGCGCGGGACAAGAACGCCCGCATCGGCCAACAGCATCGTCGATGGCAACAGCATAGTCAGCAGTAAAGTTAGGACGAACAGGATTATGTTTTTCATGAGTGCAGCTTCTGTTCTCGGATTCGTACCAGCCCGTTGTCAGTGCCGATGTAAATGTAACCTCCGCCAGCAGCGAGCGCGGTCACGTTCAAGGATGGCAATCCCTGATCGATGACAGACCAGCGCCCAGACTGGCGATCATAGACGTATAAACCTTTGCCCAAAGTTCCGGCCAGCACATAGCCAGAAGTCACGAGCATCGCGTTAGGATTCACTTCGAACGCGCCGGAACCGTTCTCGAAAGCATGGAAATGTCCGGAGCGGTCGAGGCCCATAACTCCAGCGCCGTAGGTGCCGATCATCCATTCGGTTCCGACGGGCACAACGGCGGTAATCCAGTTGTGCTTCAGGTTCGAAGTCGCGGTGGTGTAATTCGCCGTGACGTCGCCTTTATTCAGCACGGAAATTCCGCCCAGCGTGCCGGCAATCAGCTCGTCGCCCGATACGCCGAGCGCGTAAACATGGTTGTTCACCAATCCGTGGAACGCATACATGCTGCGCGCGCCGCTCGGGTCGAGGAAAGTCAATCCGGCTGGCGTCGCCAAGGCAAGGCCGTCGCGATAGGCGGCCACATCGGCCACATGGTCGGCGATAAGTCCGTCGGCGCGAGTCAAGACTTGGTGTTCGTTGCCGGAAGCGTCGAAACGAACCAGTCCGTTGGCGGTGGCAACGTCAATCGTGTTTGTCTTCGCATCGAGCAAGATGCGGTTGACGCAGAATACATGCTCGTCTTCAACGTGAGATGAGCGTGTATTGTCGGGCGTCAAAACGTCGAGGCCGCGGTCGAAGTAACCGACCCAGAGACGTCCAGTTGCGTCAGTGGCCAGCGCGGAAATATTGCGGTCGCTAAGAGCGGCTGCGGCTGCTTGCAAAACCGGCTCCCATCCAAATCCATGAGCACTCATGCGATAGAGCCCGTTGCGGGCAACGGCGAAGACGGCATCTCCGGAGGCGAACAACTGGCGCACTTCGGACAATTGCGAGTTGGGCGCAAGGTTGAGGTTGGGGTGACGACCTGCGAGTGGGATCGAGATCACGCCTTGATCTTCGGTTCCTACATAAAGCTGGTGGCGCTCCGCGAACAGAGCGGTAGCCACAACTCCGGGAGCGAGCACGCGGGAGAAACGTCCGGCGCTGAAGACAGCCACTCCGAGAGGAGTTCCGGCATAAGCAGCATCGCCGGAAATGGCTAGCGACTCGACCTGCGGATCGGGCAAGCCTTGCGCTTCAGAGAAGCTGTCGGTCGCAGCGGCATGAAAGTGGAGAACGCCACGATCCAGAGTTCCGACCCACAAGTCCGACTCGCTGCCGGCGAGAGCGGTCACATAGATATCCTTTAATGTGGGATGCAGCGGCGCGATCTTCTTCCCGTCGAAGACCAGAACGCCTCGCTTCCTGGTCCCAATCAGCAGGTGGCCTGAAGCGTCGGGCAAGATGGCAGTGATGGCGCGCGCATCGGAGTCGTTGGGGTAAATCTGGCGAAATTCGCGGCCGTTGAAGGCGAGCAGTCCATCGTTCGCGGTGGCAAGAATAAGTTCGGGCTCACGCGAATCGGCCAGGACCGCTGGAACGAGCGCAATCAACGGCGATCCTAACAACTCGCGACCTACCGCATATTGGTGGAGCGAAACGCCATTGGCATCGTATTCGAGAAGACCAGCGGGACCGGCGATGTAGAGACGATCCTGAAACCGGGTTGCCTGGAAGAACACGGCAGGCGAGGCGATGGCTTCGAAGTCGATGTTGGTTGCTGGGACGAACGGACGAACAGTGAATCGAATCTCATAGGCTGCGCGGACATCGGCTGCGGCCGAATGCAGGGCCCGCGAGGCGCGCCAGACGACAAACGCTCCGGCGGAAAGAACTAAGAGGAGCGCGGCTGCAACCACACCGCGAACGGACAAGATGGAGATCCGCTTCATGAATTCCTTCTTCTCACCGAGAGTGGACTATAAGCCATGAGCACGACGCGATACGTGGAAAGCACGGCGCGTGCCAAACCGTAATTGCGCGATAGGATGCGGTTTCGACGGCGAGGAGACGGAACATGCCGTGTCTCGTGGTAAACAGCGTATCAAAAGGGACACGATCGGTACACGCTGAGACTTAAACGGCTTAGGGCCAGAGTTTTCAGAATAAAAAAACGTCCCGGAAAAATTCCGGGACGTTCGTTGGTGTTTCAAATCTGCGCGATGCGTCAGTGCGAAATGGCGGCGAAGAGCGGCGAGTTCATCAGCGACTGGAACTTCTGGTCGTCGCTTTTAAAGTGAAGGCTCACATCCGAGCCGTCGGAATCGACGGTGGTCGAGTCGATGGCAGTCTTTTCGATGGGGCTGGCACTCATTTTCTTGTAAAGCATGCCGGCCTTGAGGACCGCGGACAGCGTGCTCGCGGTCATGGAGTCGGCGGTGAGCACGCTGAGATCGAAATCCACTCCGCTCTGGAAGCTCATGGTGTAACGGGAGGCCAGAATGCGCTTCTTGACGCTTTCGTAGTCGGCAACCCTGGCAGCATCGCCGAGCGCGGAATAGACAATGGCTTGCGTCCCCTTCTGGTCGAGGACGCTCCACACCGGCGAACTGTCCACTTCCGCCATCTGGTCGGTCATGATCGAATTGGAATCGAGCGAGGGGCGCTTGCCGTCGCGGGTGTCGAGGGCGCTCTGCAAATGCGCCGACTCGCCGAAGGCGAGGGTGCTGTCGTCAAGGAAGGTCATGACAAAGCCGCTTCCCATCGGATAAACGTCGGTCGTACCGTATTTGGCGGCGGTAATCTTCTTGACCTTCAACTTCTTGAGGACGACCTTGGCGGAGAACGATCCCTGGGCCACGAACACGGTCTGAATGCCCTTCTTCTCGGTGCGGAAAGCGGCGACATCGAGCTGGTCGAGATCGCGGTCGCAGTCGATGCCGATGGCCTTGAGCGCAGCCTCGGAGTCCTTGAGGTTTTGAGGCAGGAGTTTATCCTTGAGCGCCTGCGCGGTCTGCGAATCCTTGAGCGCGCGGTAGTCGACGCCGATCAACTGCTGAATCTCAGAAGGCACGATGGCACGCGCCGACGATGCGATGGGCATGGCAAAGGCAGCCGTGGCGCACAAGAGCAAAATCGCAATACACAATTTCTTCATAGAATTCCTCGGGTGGAAAACGTTATAACGAAGCCCTCAACATGGGTCTGAGACCTTAGATGCAAGCCGCGGACAGCGCGTTGGCGGTCTTTGCATTACGATCCTTGGCGGCGTTCCAGCCGTTCTGATTTCATTTTAGTCCGTTTTTATTCTAGTTCATAATTCGCGAGACAGGGCCGCAACTAAAATGCTCCTCGCCGCATGATCTTAAGAACGCTCGAAGCGCGGGAGCTTGCGCACGAAGAATTCGCGATCGCCAGTCGCCATTGTGAGGGTTCAACGTGACCTCCGCCAATCGCTGAGATAGCCTGTGGAGTTCCTCGAAACAGGGTGACGTGGGGCGGGCGCCTGTGCTACGCCAAGAGGTGATCCCTGATTAGCACCCCACCCCCCTCCCCCCTCGGTATATTGGAATCAAGACTTTAGGGGAAGTTTCCCGCCAAAGTCTTGAGCGCAATGGAGTTAGAGGCAAAGTATTCAGAAATAAGGAGTTATATTGTCAAAGAGCGTTGAAAATGGGTTTGGGGCAGGTTCGAGGGCGGCCTTGGTGGACGGACACGCCTCTTCACTGCCCCAATCAGATTTCTATTGTCACGGGGTGCGGTGCTTATGTCGACATAATTCTGGTGGAAAAGATAAAAGACTCCGACTCAGCGGCGTGAATGGGAGTCCCATGGCGCAAGCAGACCTCCGCCAAACCACCGCGCCGTCCGCTTCATAAACCCAAGGCCTTCACTTGCTCCTCGGTTTCATAGCCGAGCCAGTGTGCGACTTCGTGCCAGACCACTCGTTTCACTTCGACCCGCAAGTTTCCTTTTGAGCAGCGCAGAATTGGGCCGCGAAAAACAAATATCAACTCGGGGGCTGCCGGCACTAGATTGAACCGCCGCTTCGTCCTGCATATACCGCTGTAGCATCCCAGCAGCTCAGTTCCCCTGGGCAAGTTTTTTCGCTTCAATATGTCTTCAGGCGGCTCGTCGGCCACTTGAATGCCAGGGAAGTCTGGCTCGTCTTTGACCTCCTGCGGCAGGGTGTTGTATGCCCACTCCACAATCTGGTCAAAGTTTTCTGGATTTGAGGCTTCGGGCATGAGACTGACTTTACCACTACGGCATTCTTCTTGAGGCCGACATCGATGAGGGCGGGATTATGGTGACTGCAGATTTGTTGTGGCCACCGGCAGGGGCCGAGCTGCGCTCGGCTTGGCGGGCGTGGGCGCCCGCCCTACACTTTCAGCGCGGGGACGCCTAGCGGGACGAGGGAATCTCAACTTCAGCATAGCTGCCCGGCGTGGCTGCATTCACAGCGGCCACAACTCTTTCGACATAACGGCGCAAAGTTGGCCATTGCTGATTGCCGATCACTACGAACGCAATTTTCCGGCCTGTCAGGTTTTGCTGATAACGTATGTTCTTATCGGTTGTCAGCAGAATATCGAAGCCTTCCGCCTCCGCGGCGGCGATCAGGTCGCCGTTCACAAGCCGGTCCCATCCCCGCTCAATTGCTTCAACAACGATGTGACCCTGGAGGGCATAGCGCAGGGGCGCGGGCGTGCCGTTATCGAAGAGGATGAGCATCGGACACTTGGACGGGCGGAGGGATGGTCGGCGTATCAAGGCTTCGAGCCGCGAACTCGATCACTGCTACAACCTGCTCACGCGACAAGTGGAACCAGTCCATAATCTCGCCGATGGACGCTCCCGCTTCCAGATTGTCAAAGACAACGGAAACAGGCGTTCGCGTGTCCCGGAATACCCACGCGCCACTGCGCTTGCCGGGGATGCTTTCCACGGCGGGACATTGGGACCAATCGAGAGTTGGCATGTTCTCACCCTGCTTTCATCGTAGCTTGCCACGCAGTTTTTTGCCACAGTTCGGCGGCGACTGTCACAGGATGAAATGACGGCGGCGATTTATGCTACAGACTACCGGACAAATCACTAGCTTTTCACAGCGGCCATGCGCTTTTGCGTCTCGGCCACAAACGGCTCGTCTTTTGGTGAATCTTTTTTCAGCGCATCCAGGTTGATCTCGACGTTCGCCAGCGCGCCTTCGAGGGCGGCTTTGGCCAGAGCGATGGCGGTTGTCAGGTCGGACTTCATATTCGGATTGGTGATGGGCTTCAGCTTGGTTGCGATCCCGGACACCTCGAAAACCTTTTCGGCTACGCCTAGGGGGACGCTGGTCGCTTGTCTGAGTGCAGCACCAATCGCGTCGTTGCCGCCGGATTCTTTCGCCGACTTGTAGGCTTTCATGACTACGTTGTAAGACTCGGCGTCGGCGTCGATGGCAGATTTGAGTTCTTCGCGAAGCTGGCCTAGCCGGGCGATGGCTTCGCTGAGCTGACTTTCGTATTGTACGTACGCTTTTTTGCCGCGCGACATGGAGGCCACCATGACGGCTAGGGCGGCGGACATGGCTCCGGTGGCGGCGGCGGCGCTGCCTCCTCCGGGAGTCGCGGTGGGAGCGGCGAGTTGTTCGATGAAAGGCTCGACTCCGGCGCGCAGGCCGCCAACTGTCATTTTTCCGCCCATAACGGCGGCGAGGCGATTTTCGAGGATGAGCGAGGAATCGAAATTCTCGATTTGCAAAAACCATTCCGCGGCCTGCTCCAGAGCGCGTTTTGGAATCAGTCCGACGATCTCGCTGGAAACGGGAGTGATGCCGTAGCGGGCGGCTTCGCGCTTCACGAATTCGAAGACGCGGTGGATAGGGGTCTCGTCGAAGTCGGTCAGGTTCATGGAGACCTGGGCGAGGCCGCGGACGAGGAACCCGGCTCCCTTGACGAAGCGCAGGCCGCCGCTGGAAAAGCGCACGGCTTTGGCGATTTTCTTGGCGATGCTGACGTCGGGCGTATTGAGGAAGACGTTGTAGGCGATCAGAAACTTGCGCGCTCCGACTACGGTCGCTCCGGCCGTGGGATGGACGCGAGGCTCGCCGAAATCGGGGCGGCGCGCGGGGTTCGTTGCGATTTCGGCGCGGATGCCTTCGAACTGGCCGCGGCGAATGTTTTCCAGATTCTGGCGCTCGGGCGTGGCGGCTGCGGCTTCGTAGAGATAGACCGGAATCTGGAAACGCTTGGCAATTTCGGCTCCGACGTGGCGCGCCATGGCAACGCAGTCTTCAATGGTGACGCCGTCGATCGGGATAAAAGGCACGACATCGGTTGCGCCCATGCGGGGATGGGCTCCCTGATGGTGGGTGAGATCGATCAGCTCGGCGGCCTTGCCTGCGCCGCAAATGGCGGCTTCCTGAATGGCCTCGCGCTCGCCGACGAGAGTGATGACCGAGCGGTTGTGGTCGGAATCCATCTCGCGGTCGAGGAGATAGACTCCGGGAATCTTCATGGCTGCGACAATGGCGTCAACCTTGGCCGGGTCGCGGCCTTCGGAAAAATTGGGAACGCATTCGACAAGAGTGCTGCTCATGGCGAGAAGGATAACGGGCGGAGGGCGGGTCAGGCAACTGGGCGTTGTATATGGACGCCGGATCGACGGCGAGGAGAGTCAGGGTTGAGCGGCAGGAAAGTATGCAGCGTGTGGCGGGCTGCGAGCGGTGCTAGAATCCGGTTTCGAGGTCGCAGCATCCAGTACCTCATCAAAAGGAGGGCACCATGCCGAAATATGTGATCGAACGCGAGATTCCCAACGCCGGCAAATTGACGCAGCAGGAGCTTCATGCCATCTCACAGAAGTCGTGCGGGATTTTGCAGAAGCTTGGCCCGCAGGTCCAGTGGCTTGAAAGTTTCGTCACCGACGACAAGATCTATTGCGTTTACATTGCGCCGAATGAAGAGATGATCCGCGAACACGCCCGCCAGGGAGGTTTCCCGGCAAATCGAATTTCCGCAGTCCGGGCGGTCATCGGTCCAACCACGGCGGAAGGTTAAGGTTTGGCCACTCTAACTAATTCGCGCAGGACGACCATCGGCGTGTTTGACTCGGGCGTTGGCGGGCTGACGGTGCTGCGGGCGCTGGTCGAGCGGATTCCAGACGCCGACTATCTTTACTTTGGCGACACGGCGCGGCTTCCGTATGGATCGAAGTCGGCGGCGACGGTGGCGCATTACGCGGTCGGGGCGGTGCGCTATTTGCAGGAGCGGGGTGCGGAGTTGCTGGTGATCGCCTGCAACACGGCGACCGCGCTGGCGCTCGACGAAATTCGGGCGGCGGCGGGCGTGGAGGTCATCGGAGTGGTCGAGCCGGGAGCGGCGGCGGCGGCGGCGGCCACTCGCAAGCGGAAGGTGGTCGTGATCGGAACGGACGCAACCATCGGAAGCCATGCCTACCGGCGGGCGCTCGAAGCGCGCGGGGTCGCGGCGCGGGAGAAGGCTTGTCCGCTGTTTGTGCCGCTGGTCGAAGAGGGGTGGGTGGAACATCCGGTGACCGAGCAGGTGGCGCGGATTTATTTGGCGGAAGCGTTTTCAGAAGACGCGCGGGAGGCGGACGTGCTAGTGCTGGGCTGCACGCATTATCCGCTGATCAAGCCGCTGTTGCGGAGAGTGGCGCCGGAGCACGTGGCCATTGTGGATTCGGCGGAATCGACGGCAGAGGATGTGGCGCGTCAATTGGGGCGCGAGGCGAAGGCTTCGCCGGGAGGCGTTCCTCAGCTTAAATTCTTTGCTACGGATTCGGCGGAGAAATTCAGGACTATGGGAACGCGGTTCCTCGGGCTTCCGGTGAAAGATGTGACGCACGTGGATTTGAAGGAGTAGGCGAGAGGAGCCGTGCTGTGCACGGCTTGGACAGCCGAGGGCGGCTGTCCCCACACTCAAGCAAAGAAAAACGGCCGCTGGCGCGGCCGCGTTCTGGGGTACTAACTTTTTGGGCTGATGCGGGGCTCAGTACAGATGGAAAGTAACTTCGACGCTAATCTGCACGGCAACCGGCTTGCCATTCCTATAGGCGGGCTCGAAGCGCCAAGTCTTCACGGCTTCGACCGCCTTTTCATCCAGACCCAATCCTAAAGTGCGATGCACCTGGATATCGCGCGGCCGGCCATCGGGACCGACGACCAACCAGACCACGCAAACACCCTGATACTTGGCCTTGCGGGCTTCTTCGGAGAATTCAGGATCGGGTGAATAAATCGCCTTGGGAGCGGAAACACCGCCGCCCACGTGGAAGACGCCGCCACCGGTGCCACCGCCGCTGCCGGGACCGTATCCGGGACCGGAGCCTGAGCCGACGCCGCCGCCGTTACCGGAGCCGATGCCGCTCTCGGAGCCGGTTCCATTCGAAGCCACGGAGGGCAGATGCGACATGGGGTCGCCTAAGTCGGGCAGGTTGGGCTGTTGGAGGTGAATATCGGGGGGAACCACGATGGTTGGATCCATTACTAATTTCGGATCGGGGTCGCGCTTCACGGCGAGGGGCGGAGTGAACTGTTGCATGGACTGCTTGGGCAAACGGCCTTCCGATGCTTTCAGCTTGTCGCGATCGCCACCACCGCCGCCGCCGCCGCTCATGGTCTTCGAAGCCGGCAGGTCGGGAATGTCGCCGGGTGCGAGTAGGATGACGTTGTTGTTCGGCTTGACCGCCTCGACCATCCTGCGTCCGAGCAAGGTGCCGGCAATGAGCACGGCCAAGGCCAGCAGGTGGAGGGCGGTCGAGCCGGCGGCGCCGCGTCCTTTGTAATTGTAGAAGCCCCAGATGTCGCGCACTGGAACGGGCTTGGAGGTAAGGACCAGCGGAGGCAGTTTTTTGGGGAAGAAGAAGTCGTCGATATTGCGGGACAGGGACCTCCACAGAGGCTCACTCAGAGCCTGGGTGCTGAGAAGCAGATGCAACTCGGGCTCTGGGTCGAGCGCTGGCGGATTCTGCGGCGTTTCAAGTTCTGGCATATTTTCCCGAGCAGCAACCCTCGCTTACGGTATGGGGAGCTTTATTTTAGATGCGCGAGCTTTCTCCAAAGGTCGCTTGAAAAAAGCTGCCTGCAAAAAGGGACGCACCTTGGCGCACAGACATTCCCCAGTCACTTAGATGCGCGCAGGCCGCAGTCTATTAAAAATTGTACACGTTTTTGGGGCGTGGGAAACAGTACTTTTTGAATTCGGTCCCCGGCCGCGAGCGGCGCTGGACGCGTACTTCTCCACTCCCTATATAATGAAAAGATTCAATCAGTTGGGAGAAAGTTGCCTGTGCCGACGGACCTGAAATCTACGATCAATCTACCCAAAACCGGCTTCCCGATGAAGGCGGGCCTGCCCCAGAACGAGCCGAAAATGCTGGCCCGGTGGGAGGAACAGCGGATCTACGAGCGCATCCGGGAAGTGCGCAAGGGAGCCCCGACCTATGTGCTGCACGATGGGCCTCCTTATGCCAACGGGCCCATTCACCTGGGGACGGCGATGAATAAGTGCCTGAAGGACTTCATCGTCAAGTCGAAGAACATGGCCGGGTTCGATTCGCCGTACGTTCCGGGATGGGACTGCCACGGGCTGCCCATCGAAATCAAGGTTGACCAAATGCTGGGCGGCAAGAAATTGCAGATGGCCGCGGTCGATGTGCGCGCCGAATGCCGCAAGTACGCGGAGAAGTTTCTCGACCTGCAGCGCTCGCAGTTCAAGCGCATCGGCGTGTTCGGGCGCTTCGATCGGCCCTATTCGACGATGACGCCGCAATATGAAGCGGCGGTGCTCGACATTCTTTATCGTTTTTTGGAGAACGGATTCGTCTATAAGGGGCTGCGCTCGGTCTACTGGTGCGTGTTTTGCGAGACCGCGTTGGCCGAGGCCGAAGTGGAGTATGAGAACCACACCAGTCCGACGGTGTGGGTGAAGTATCCGTTTGCGGGCGACCCGGCGGAGATTGATGCGGCGCTGAAAGGCAAGAAAGTTTCCACCATCATCTGGACCACGACTCCGTGGACGCTGCCGGCTTCGATGGCCGTGGCGTTTCATCCGGATGAAGAATATGTGGCGCTGGAAGCCAACGGCGAAGTGTTTATCGTGGCGGCGAAGCTCGCCAATGACGTTATCGAAAAATGCCAGCTAGTCGATGCCAAAGAACTAGCCCGCTTTCCCGGCCGCAAGCTCGAGCGCATGGACTTCCGGCATCCTTTCCTCGATCGCAAAATTCTTGGCGTGCTGGCCGACTACGTCACCATGGACACCGGCACGGGCGTGGTGCATACGGCTCCGGCACACGGCGCTGAAGATTTTGTCACGGGCCAAAAATACGGGATCGATCCCACCTGCAACGTGGATAAGTCGGGCATCATGCGCAACGGCTTGCCGGAGTATGAAGGCAAGCGGGTCTTCGATGCCAACGCTCCTATTGTCGAATTGTTGAAGGCGCGCGGCGTGCTGCTGCATTCCGAAAACATGGAGCATTCGTATCCCCATTGCTGGCGTTGCCACAACCCGGTGATTTTCCGCGCAACCGAGCAGTGGTTCATCGGCATGGAATCTCCAATGCAGGGCAAGACCCTGCGCGCTCGCACGCTCGAAGAGATCGCCAAGGTAAAGTGGGACCCGGCCTGGGGTGAAGACCGCATCTCGAACATGATCGCCACGCGCCCGGACTGGTGCATTTCGCGGCAGAGAGTCTGGGGCGTGCCGATCGCGGTGTTTCTCTGCGACAACTGCGGCAAGCCGGTGAACGATCCGCAAGTCAATAAGAAAGTGATGCAGTTCGTCGCGAAGAACGGGGCCGATGCGTGGTATACGCCCGAGGCCGACGTGATTCTTTCCTCTGGCCACAAATGCACGCACTGCGGCGGCGTGAAATTCAAAAAAGAAACCGACATTCTCGACGTATGGTTCGAGTCGGGATCGAGCCACGCGGCTGTGCTGGGGCACGAAGCGAATCTGCCGTGGCCAGCCGATCTTTATCTGGAAGGCGGCGACCAGCACCGCGGATGGTTCCATTCTTCTCTGCTCTGCGCCATGGGCTATCGAGGAAGCGCTCCTTATCGCATGGTCGCGACCAGCGGGTGGACGCTCGACGAGCAGGGCCGCGCCATGTCGAAATCGCTCGGCAACACGGTCGACCCGGTCGATATCGCCGATACGCTGGGCGGCGAAATCGTGCGCCTGTGGGTCGCGTCGGTGGACTTCCGGGAAGATGTCGCCTGCTCGCCGCAGATCATGCAGCGGGTGGCGGGAATCTATCGCGACGTGCGTAACACGTTTCGGTTTATTCTAGGGAACCTCGACGGCTTCGATCCGGCGAAAGACGCGGTCGCGTTCGACCGGTTGCAGCCGCTCGATCAATACATGCTGCGGCAGGCGGTGGAAGTCTCGGCCGACGTGCAACGCTCGTATGAAGAGTTCGCGTTCCACAAGATTTATCACCGCATCAACAATTTCTGCGGCGTGGAACTGAGCGCGTTTTATTTCGATGTATTGAAAGACCGGCTCTACACTGCGGCGCGCAAATCCGAGTCGCGCCGGGCGGCGCAAACCGCGATCTGGCGCATTGGAGAAGCGCTTGCGCGGTTGCTCGCTCCGATCATGAGCTTTACCTGCGAAGAAGTCTGGCAGCATTTGCCTAAAGTCGCAGGAAGGCTGGAGAGCGTGCATCTGACGACTTTTCCCAAGGCGGCAGACTTGATGGGCACGGATGAAGTTGCGAGCGAAGGTGTTGATTGGAAGATGGCTGAAGACGTTCTTGGCTGGAAGACGGTGCGGTCCGTGCGCGAAACGGTGCTGAAAGCACTGGAAGAGGCGCGCAACCAGAAATTGATTGGGGGCAACCTCCAGGCGCAAGTTACTTTGACTGCTGTTGATCCAGTTTTCTCATTGTTGGAGCGCTTCAAGAACGATCTGCGCTATTTCTTTATCGTGTCCGCGGTGGAGTTAAGAAAAGGAGTGTTCGTTGGCGACGCGCCGGTTGCGGTCGAAGTCGGCAAAGCTCCGGGAGAAAAGTGCGAGCGCTGCTGGAATTTCTCGACGCATGTGGGCGAGGACAAGAACTATCCCACGGTGTGCGAGCGCTGCAGCGCCGTGCTTAAAGAAATTGGTGGGGCGTGACCGCGGATTTTGCAAAAGCGATAAGCTATAGGCAAGAGCCCACCGCGGAAGATGACGGCATCACACGATCGACCATTTGAATGAATTGTCATCCCGAGCAAAGCGATGGATCTGCATCTTGTCGCGAACTGCAGATCCCTCGCTTTGCTCGGGATGACAAAATATAGAAGAAGATTTCGGCCCATGCGTAAATATCATTTTCTGATCGCGTTGTTCGTCGTTGCTCTCGATCGCGTTACTAAGATCACGATTGCGCACCGTCTTTCGATGCACGGCAGCATCACGGTCATTCCCGGATTTTTTTCCATCATCCATAGAGAGAATCCGGGCGCGGCGTTTGGGATTTTTTCGGATTCGCCCTCCGCATGGAAGTCCGGCCTGTTGATTGCCTTCTCGATCGTCGCGCTGCTGATCGTCGCCGCGCTGCTCTGGAGAAGCAGCCACCGGCTGACCGCGACGGGAATCGGGCTGTCGTTGATTCTGGGCGGCGCCGTCGGCAACTTGTGGGACCGCCTGATCAGCCGGCATGTGGTGGATTTTCTTCTCTTCTATATAGGCCGATACCAGTGGCCCGCCTTCAACGTGGCCGACAGCGCGATTGTGATCGGAGCGGGGCTGCTGGTGGTTGAGATCCTGTTCACGAAGTCGCCCAGCCAAGAATCGGCGTAACCATCCGCTAAAGCGAATTTTGAAATACCATGGCGGCCGGCTACTGCCGAGCTGCGCCCGGCTTGGGCGGGCGAGGGCGCCCGCCCCACACGAACTGTATCCGCTCTACGTCTTGGTGCCCGATGCCGGCACGGTTTGCGATGTTGCCCGAGGGGCGGAGGCCAGGAGTTCGGGGAGAATCCCACCGTGCTCGGGAATCAGTGTGATGCGGGCCTTGCTGTCGATAATTTTCTGGATTTCGAGAATCTCAAACAAGGCGGCTTCTACATCGGGATCGGCGGCAACTTTGTTGAGCGCCTCGCCGACGATGCGCGGACGCATGGCGGCGGCTTTGGCGAATTCGATGGCGGCCTGGCGTTCGGCGGTGCTGGTGATAATGCTGACCTGGTTGGCGCCGTCCTGCTTGATGGCGGCGGTGACCTGGCGCAGACGGTTCACGACTTTCTCCTGGATTTGCTCGATCATATTCGTGTCGCGGAAATGGACTTTGCGAATATAGACCGAGCCGAGCTTGTATCCCCACTCGTGCGATTGCGGAGAAACTTCGGCGCGCACGGTCTGGCTCATGGTATGACGGTCTTGCAACAGATCGGCGAGCTTCAAGTTGCTCAGGCAGCGGACGGTGGAGTTGCTGACATTGGTGGCCAGCGAGCCGCGCGGGTCGGCGTTTTTGAAAAGAAAGGCGACGGGATCGCTGATGAACATTTCGTACCAGATGCCGATGCCCATGGGCGCGCCTTCTTCGGAGTTGACCGGCTGGCTGCGCAGATATTGCTGGTCGATGCGCATGTCGAGGACATAGAGCCGGCCGAGCCAGCGAACGATGGGGGCTTTCAGGCCGAGCTTGAAGAGGAGGATGTGCAATCCGGGCTCGTCAATGACCGCGACCACCTTGCCGAATAAAACATAGACGTAGCAGGTGCGTTCCTCGACGGTGACGTAGAGTCCGAAGAAGCGCATCAACCCAAAGATCAACGGGACGACGACGAAGCAGGCGATGAAGGTTGCGACGACGGCGATTAGCAGATTGATTGTCATTGCTTTGTCTCCAGAACCACCTGCTGGGCATTGCCAAAGAGTCCGAGGCGAACGTTGCGCACGTAGGCGCGCAAGGCCCCCTCGCCCGTGCCCTTCAAACTGGACAACTGTTCGGCCAGAGCGGTGAGAGGCTGGACTTCGGCCTGGGCTTTGAGAGTTTCGATCTCGGCGGCGCGCTTGGATTGTTCGATGCGTTGATCGGCGGTGGCTTGGGCGAGACTGATGTCGGAAGAAACGATGTTGTGCGCGGTATTGATGGCGGCGAGCGCGGATTCGACTTCGGGAGGCGGATCGATGCCGGTGATCAACGAGGCGTCGAGCACGATGCCGTAACGGGCGTCGGAGGTGCCGCACTCACGGTCCATGTGTTCGTTGAGGTCGCGCAGGTTCTTGCGCAGGTCGTTGATGGAAATGCCGGCGCTGGTGGCGTCGGCTCCGGGAGCGGCGGGCGCTTCGAAAGTGGCAATGCGCTCGCGCAGGACGGAGACGAAGTATCCCATCACGTGAGCGATGGGACCTTTGACGCCGAAGATATAGGCATACAGATTCCGCTCGGAGACGTGGTAGCGAATCTGGCCGGTCAATCCGGTATTGAGCTGATCTTTAGTGACCGCCTCGACGATGGTGCCGGACTGGTTGGCTCCCGGAACGTCGGGATCGAAGGCCATGTTGACGGTCTGGGTGGCGACCGAGACTTTATAGATCTTTTGCCACGGCCACTTGAAATAAGGGCCGCCGGGCATGATGACGCGGACTTGCGGATACTGGTAGCGCTGTTTTTCTTCGGCGTCGAGCCCGGCTGAGATGGGATCGTTGAGGGTGGTGACTCCGGGGACGCGCTCGGCGCGTCCGAAGCTGGTTTTTATCGCGCGCTGGTTCTGATCGACGGTGTAAATGCCTCCCGCCAGATAACGCAACAGAAACCAGGCAATGAAACCAATCAAGATTCCAATAGGGATGTTCGGATCCATCGGCATTCTCCTCCACGACAAGATACACGATGGACGAGCGATGGGATGTTAATTTTTTGGGGAAGTTGAAGGGGGGATTTTCTGGGCGGGCGCTCATTCGCTAGGAACGCGAATGAATGGGGCACCCGAGGTTGCCGGTGCCGCCCGCCAACGGTGTTAGCGGTGCTGTGGCCCAGGTCTCGGAAACCGCGGCGTGAACACCCACATTTTCTTTTCTGCCAAAACTTAACACCGACTCGCTATGGTTATTTTCCGGAAATCTGCGCGACCCGCCGTGTTCCATCCGGCTTCCGGCGGACGCCTAATTCCCTAGTCGCTCGCCTGCTACTCCTTCTTCAACTGCACTTGCCTAAAACATACGCAACAGCTATACCATAGGCGTCAACTTCGATGTTAAAGAGTTGGGAGTCGAGATGAGTTTAATCAGAGGTTATTTGGCATTCTGCATCTTTTCGATTCTGTTGATTCTGGGCGGATGCGGCGGGGGATCATCCTCCGGCTCAGGTGGCAACCCTCCACCTCCACCTCCGCCTCCCCCAAGCGGCCCGGCGTCCGGGTCGGAGTTCCTTTATCAGATCCCTTTCACTGGCGATACACAGGTTTCCGCAGTGAGCCCCAGCACCGGCGCACTTAGTCAATTGACGGATGCGGCACCAAATCTGTCTATCGAAAACATGGGCCTCCATCCCGTCGTAACTCCATCCGGCAAATTTCTTTATGTTCAAGGCTTCGATCAGAGCTCTGTTGTTACGCCACCGGTGAACGCGATTTACTGCTTCTCGATAACAGGCTCTGAAGGTCAGCTAACTAGCCTACCCGGCTCGCCGTTCATTGCAACAGATCTCAATGACCCGAGCTTGTTCATTGGGTCTATGCCCAACGGCATGACCATCGACGGACAGGGCAGATTTTTCTATCTCTCCGATTCTGACGGAACTAATGCGTCTGGTCAGTCGATAAATGCCATACGTGCGTACACCATTAACGCAACTGGCGGAGCGCTGGCGAACGGCCCCATTCTAACCTCCATATCAGTAGTGTGGTTGTCCGTCCAAGCTATCGATCCTGCAAGTAAGTACCTATACGCAGCGACTGAAATTTCAAGTGGTCTCGCCATCGCAGTATATGCAATTGACGCCACGACTGAGGTGCTCACGGAGGTCCCTGGTTCGCCATTCTATGTAACCAATAGCCCGGAGGGCGTTCAGTATAATCTGAGCTTACTTGTGAGCCCTACGGGTAGCTTCATCTACGCTACCGTCACAAACTTTGTTTACGGTGGTCCTGGGACGTTTGTGTTTTCTGTCGATCCCGCGACGGGCACACTCACCGTGGTCCCAGGCTCGCCGTTTTCAATTGGCACCTATGCCTCGGGGGCAACATTGCACCCGAATGGGAACTTTCTGTATGTTACGGAAACTACCAACCAGGCTGTCACGGGCGTGTCCGTGTTTGCCGTAGATTCGACGAACGGGCCCATCGATACCACACCTGTTTCATTCGTGACAAGCGCTGATTATTTCGGTCTAAGCTTGATCGATCCGTCCGGGCAGGTCTTGGTCCTCAACGACAGCTACGATACAGCCTCGACTTTTACGATAGACGGTTCGACGGGTTCATTAACCGCCGCCGCAGGCTCGCCTTTTGCGGTCGCGCCAGGGTGGGAGTCGGCCATAATCGTCAAAATTCCCTGACAAGGGGTCTCGTATTTTGGCTCGTGACGACCGTTGCATAGTGTTCTCGGCCGTCGAAAAACAGCCGGGGCTTCCGATCCGACTAGCTCAGCGCCAGGATGACAAGTTCAAGTTACCGATGAACGGCGTCATGCCTATCCGCTACGGCGTGCCGTAGAGTTGGCGGTAGACGTTCGCGTTGCGCAGGATGGCTTGGACGTATTCGCGCGTTTCGGTGAAGGGGATGGATTCGACGAACTCCTGCGGATCGCGGTAGTGGCCTTCGCTCAGCCAATCTCCCACGCGGTCGGAGCCGGCATTGTAGGCGGCCAGCGCGTATTCGTACTGTCCGTTGTACTTGTCGACCATAACTTTGAAGTAGCGGGTGCCGAGCTCGAGATTGACCGCCGGAGTGTAGAGTTGCGGCGCGCTGTATCCCTTGAGCTTGACTTGTTTGGCGACGTTCTTGCCAGTCATCGGCAAAAGTTGCATCAGTCCGACAGCGTTGGCGCGGGAGACGGCCAACGTGTTGAACTCGGACTCCTGCCTGATCAGCGAGGCGACGAGATAGGGATCGAGCCCGTTGAGCTGCGAATATTTGCGCAGGTCGGACCAATAAGGTTTGGGAAAAAGCGCTTCCCAGTAGGGGCGCGGCAGGTCGGAAATGTCCACGGCGAAATAGCTGGGCGTGGTGCGCTTCATGATCTCGATGCCGCGATCGTAGCGGCCGATGTCCTGATAAACGCGCGCCATCTCGGGGGGCGCCCAGGTTCCGCCGCCTTGGCTGGCGGCGGCTTGCAACTCGCGCACCGCCATATCCACGAGGCCGCCGTTGGAGAGCAGGCGGGCGCGCTCGACGCGCAGGTTGTCGTCGGGAGGAGCGGATGCGGTGATTTTTCCCGTCGCTGGAAGCGCAGGAATATGGTCGAGCAGCGCGTAGTGCGACAGCTCTTCCTTCAACGATGCATCCCTGACCGGGCCTTGCCGGGATGATCCGTCACCCGCGCTCGGCAAGTTTTTCAGGCGCTGGCGGCCCAACTCCGCGTAGTAGTAGTTGAGAAAGCGGTCGGAGAGTTTCCGGTAAAAGGCCCGCGCCATCGAAGGGTCTCCCTCTTCTTCGGCGAGACGGGCGCGCCAGTAGAGCGCGGCGGAGATTTCGGCGGAATCGGGATAGAGCGCGATTTGATCTTCAAAACCTTTCCGGGCTTCCTCGGTCCGGCCTTGGCGGAAGACCAGCCAGGATGCTTTCCAGTGCGCATGAGGGGCGCGCTCACCGTTGGGAAAGCGCTGCTCCAGTTCGCGGAAGTACTCGATGGCGCGATCATTGTCGCGCTTCAACAGATATGTGTTGCCCGCCGAATACAGCGCTTGTTCCAGCCACGGGCTGGCCGGGCCAAATTGGCGAAGCTCGTTGAGGGTGCGCTCGACAGCCTTCTCATCGCTGGCGGAGCGCGCGGTCTCGCTCAGCAGGTAAAGGCGCTGGGCCTCGGCGTCGCCGGTCTGCGCGCCCATGGAAGTGAGAAGCTTGCGGGCGTCATTCACACCACCGCCGCCGCTTTTTTCGAGTGCTTCCGCCAAGGCAAGCTGCATGGGCAGACGATCCGCGGCGGTGACTTCATTTTCATGAATGAGATCGCGGTAATCGTGGGCCGCATCGCTGTAGTGTTTGGCTTTGAAGAGCAGGTCGGCGCGGGTGCGGCGCTCGGCGATAGAGCCGGCGATTCCTAGTTTGCGCAACTCCGCTCCGGCGGCATCGGCTTCGTTGCTGTTGGGAATGTTGAAGTACACGTTGCGGAACGCGATTGCGGCTTTCTGATGATCGCCCGCGGCTTCATAGGCGCGCCCGATAGAAAATTCCACATCGCTGCGAACGGGAGCGCGGTCTTTCTCCAGCAGAGTGACGGCCTCGGAGGCGCGTCCATCGTCGGTCAGCGCATTGGCATAGGCAAGGTGGGCATCGCGGATCAGAAGTGAATCGGGGAAATTCTTGTCGAAATCCGCGAGCGTGGAGAGCGCTTCGGCACGGTGCCCGGTTTTCAGATAGGCGTCGCCGAGGTAGTAGGCAACGTAGTCTCCCAGTTCGCTGGCTCCGACCTTGGCGCGGCTGAACGGGTCGATGGCTTTTTCATAGTCGTTATCGAGCGTGCGGGCGTAGCCGACTACGAGCCAGGCGAGCGCGCCCGCATCGGCATCTTCCTTGGCGTGGCGGCGGGCATAAGCTTCGACTCCGGCATAGGCGGTGGGAGTGCGGTCCTGCAACAACTGCTCCGCCATGGCACGAAGATCGGCGGAGGCAACGAAGGCCTGCCGCACCCGGCGCACGCGCGGAGACATGGGCCTGTGTTTTTTATGGGCGATTGGAGAAGGCGCAGTCTTTTTCTTGGCGGGCGCGGCCTTCTGTGGGGCGGGCGTGGCATTCGCCGGCGTGCTCGTCGCTGGCTTGCTGCTGGCTGGCGTGCTGATGGCAGGCGAAGGTGAGTTGGACTGGGCGGCTGCGAATGGCAAAAAGTCCCGCCAAAGCAGGAAGGAAAAAACAGCGAAAACTACAACTGCAAAACGGCGCACTCAAACCCTACCTACTGCCGAAAATTGGCACCCATCAAGGAAAGATCGTCTTCTGCGAGACTTCGAACGACTTCATGTTGAAAGTAATTGCCGGAAGCTGCAACCGTGTTGCCGTAACGTTTCTGGTAGATGGCGCGGCTTTTTTCGATCGCCTCTTTCAGCCGGTCGTAGATGTCTCTGTTCTTGCGGCCTTCGGCGACCTTGGCTTGATTATAAAGTTTGACCTCGTCCACCAGCAGGCGGGCAAAGCGCTGGGCCTTGCGGTGGATCTCTTCATCGTCGGACGAACTCGAAGCGCCTGGGGGCGCGTGGTGTGGAAGCCCAGCCATTGCCGAAGCTTCAAGCGAGGCGCCTTGAATGGGTGAAGAGGCTTCGCCGGCTGAGGCAGTCGCCGCCGCTGCGCGGGCGTGGCCGGCAGGATGCGAGGCGAAAGGATCGACGTACGCCGCCGGGCTGACCGGCGCCGCGTAGGAGAGGGTCTCGGCCGCCGGGCCGCCGTGGCTGTCTGAATGCGGCGCGGACGGTTCCTTCTGCGCTTGCTTGCGGAGCGAGTTGACTTCGAGCCATGCGCTGGTGGAAATCACCAGCAGTTCGAGCGAGCCGGCATCGAGCAAACCTGCCGCACCGGTTCCGCTGTCGGCGTAGACCAACGCGGCAACTTTGTCTTTCAAAATCAGGGGGAGAATCAGGGCTTCCCGGCTCGCCGGCGTTCCCACTTCCCGCAGGAACCGCGGATCGATCTCGGCAGCCGGCGCGCTGGCCGCGACTCGATCGGAGATGGCTCGACCGACGGCAGGAGAGTTTTCATCGAGCGCGAAATCTTTCACCGCATCGTTATTGGCAAAACCGCGTGCCTGCCATCCGGTGGCATGGCTGCCCTTGACCACAAAGAGTGCGACTCGGGCGGCAAAGCGAGCGCTGGAATCGAGCAAAGCGCGCAGAATGTCGCGTTGCGAGGCGCCGGACTGGATTTCGGCGACGGCGCGCGCCAGTTCCGCCGAATCGGATGCGGAAGGCGCAGCATGGGTGTGCTTTTCAGAGGTCGCAGGAGCAGCGGCGATCTCTTCCATCACCCGGCGGACAATTTCAGTGCGTAGTTGGGCCGCATGGTTGTCCAGGACCTGGCCAACCACCCGCGTCACAATTGGTTCAATCCAGCCGCGCTCCTTCATTACGTACGTACTCCGAGGTAATGCTCTTTGGGGGGGCGAAGGGCGAAACCTTCTAACCACTAATTATACGGCCACTTGCAGGCATCGCCGGGAAACCTTGGTACCTGCCCCACCGGTGCCTGAGCCAGTTTATCGCAGCGCCGCGGTTAGCTTTCTTGTCAACGCTGCGTCAAAACGACGCAACCAAAAACACCCCCAACAAGTACAATAGTACCGAGGATTCGGTTGCGCAGTCGGAAAAATCTGCATCAAGTTACTAATGAGTGCCATCCAACCCAACATAGAGCCGCCAGTCAGCGAAGAAATGGAGCTGGTGCGGCGAGCCAAACGCGGCGACGATAGCGCGTTTGAAGAACTGGTGCGGCGCTACGATCGCAACGTCTTTCGCATCGCGCAGCACATTACACAGAACCGCGAGGACGCTGAAGATGTGGTGCAGGAAGCGTTCCTCAAGGCGTACGGGAACCTGGCGAGGTTCCAGGAACAGTCCAAGTTTTACACCTGGCTGGTACGCATAGCGGTCAACGAAGCGTTGATGAAGTTGCGCCGGAGGAAGCCGGAACGCACGGTTTCTCTGGACGAAGAAGTTAAAACCGAGGATGACTCGCTGCCCCGCGAGGTTGCGGATTGGAGCCCCAATCCGGAGCAGATGTTCAACCAGGCGGAGTTGCGGGACATACTGACTCGCACCATTCAGGGATTGCCGGCGGGATTCCGCACGGTGTTCGTGCTCCGGGACGTGGAAGGCCTCTCGACCGAAGAGACGGCCCAGGCGCTGGAGTTGAGCATCCCGGCGGTGAAGTCGCGGTTACTGCGCGCGCGCCTGCAATTGAGGGAGCGGCTGGGCCGGTTCTTTCAGCAAAGGGCAAATGGAGATGGCGACCAGTGAAGTGTTCTGAGTTTCTCAACGAGCTGACCAACTACCTCGATGGCGCGCTGGACGCCCAAACCAAGTCCGAACTGGACGGTCACCTGGCATGGTGCCACAACTGCTACGTGGTCTGCGATACGACCAAGAAGACGATCGAAATCTACCGCAATTCGGAACTTTATGAGTTGCCCGACGATCTGCGCACACGGCTGCGGTCGGCGATTATGACGAAGTGCTGCGCGCAGAAGAAGAATGGGCCGCCGAGCAGCTAAGAGCCTCTAGCTACCGATGATCGGATCGCGAACCTCCTTGTCAACTGAGGAAACTAGGACGGATCAGGACCCACACTTTTCTGTGCTGCAACTGATCGTAGATAAGCGACAAGTTGCATGACGCACCAGGCAACGACAGCATAGAAAACAATCGAAAAAAGTAGCGCTCCTGCCATTCCGTACATAAAACCTATGAATGTGTGCTGATGCGGAGCACCGAACGTATTGATGATGACGCCTAGTGGCGCGGCAATGGCCTCAGCAATCCTCCGCAGCAGTACTAACGAGGGCTTTCGAGTGTCGTTAAGGAACGCCGATAGAGCCAAGCCACAATTAATAATCAGGGAAATCCCGATGGCTCTGAATATCACCCGATAACGCAATCGCAGGCTCCATTCTTAGTTCGTGTAGACCCGCACGTACTGAACCACCATCAAAGAGGGAAAGGGTGTGGTTGCGTCGGGCGGTCCGGGCCAATCGCCGCCAATCGCCAGATTCAGAATGATGAACTGCGGTCCCTGGTCGAACGGCCACGTGCTGGTGTTGAAAGAGCCGTTGGTCGGCGTGAAGGTGGCGTAGATGTTGGATGGATTGTCGACATAGTACTCGACCTGCCCCTTGCTCCAGATCATGCCGTAAGCGTGCCAGTCGGCAGCGGAGAAACCAGAAGGGTGATAGGTCTGGCTTCCACTGATCTCACTGCTACTGGTTCCGCCGTGGACCGACCCGGCGATCCAATCGTAGCCCGGGGGCGCGCCGCCGACGTAGGGAGGAGGATCGTTGCCGTCGATGTGTTCCATGACGTCGAGTTCGCCGCAAGCCGGCCAACTCAAGGTGGTGATGTTGTCGCCCAACAACCATATCGCCGGCCAAAAACCCTGCGCCTCAGGCACCTGGGCGTACACCTCAAGCCGTCCATACTGAAAGCTGA
>Ga0181530_10000133_pt1 | contig 91168 bp, 80 predicted proteins | sample PEATcosm2014_Bin_42_FD_119769 | JGI IMG/M metagenome (GOLD analysis project Ga0181530, IMG submission 119769) | Peatland microbial communities from MTU Mesocosm Facility, Houghton, MI, USA - PEATcosm2014_Bin10_60_metaG | ecosystem: Environmental > Terrestrial > Soil > Wetlands > Peat | place...
CACGGTCCTGCCGAGGGTCATTACGTCATGGCCGTTGCTGACCTGGCCATCCGTGCGCGCACCCTGCCGCGATGGACGGCCGGGTCAAGCCCCAAGAATCCGCGGATTGGCAGGCGAAGCAAGTTGCGGCACGGGATCGCCAACATCGTCATGCCGGGCGATGGCCCGCTATCCAGGACTTTGCTGCTGGCAACAAGGCAAGACGTGGGTATCGGGCCTGCTCTCGCGATAACGAGGTGGACCGGGCCGTGACGTCACCCGCCGCGGTTAGAAGGAGCCGCGGGCTTCGACCACCGATGTCGAGGCACGGGTGATGAAGATGGCCGATGGCGGCTTCCGGCCAGCCTACAATGTGCAGTTCGCCTCGGACACCACGAGCGGCGCCATCGCCGGCGTGGCGCTCGACAACAGCGGCTCCGATATGGGCAAGATGGCGCCGATGAGCGAGGCGCTCGGCGAGCACTACGGCCAACGGCCAGGCGAGCACCTCGCCGCTGGCGGCTACGCGAAGCTGGACGACATCAAGGCGTTGGCGGAAGCAGGCGTGACGGCCTGCGTGCCGGTGCCGACGCCGCGGGACAAGACACGCGATCCGCACGCACCGCAGCACGCCGACGCGCCCGCGATTGCAGACTGGCGCGAGCGCATGGGCACCGAACAGGCCAGGGAGATTTACCCAGGGAGATTTACCAAGAGCGGGCGGCGGCTGCGGAATGTTGCGATGCCCAGGCGCGCAATCGCGGGCTGCGGCAGTTCGTGGTGCGCGGCCTCGATAAGGTCCGCAACGTCGCCCTGTGGCACGGTTTGACCCATAACATGGTGTGCACCCGGCGCCTGACGGTGGCTTGATCGGCCGCCGTCAGGCGAGTGGGCGCCACCGCCGGAACCGCCACAAGCCCGGCGAGCCTTGCTAAAGACGCTTCGGTACATCTTGTGGTTGAAGATCTCCGGGTCCCGCTCTCTATCCCTGTCATTGCTGACGGCGTCGGTGCGCCGCCGATCAATGCCAACCACTCAGCGACGCCAGCCCGGCACCTTCGGTCGCATACCGACGTTGGTCCCGCCAGCGCGCGATTCACACCACCAGTCTCGAAAGCCAATACATTTTCAGCCTCTCAGCCCTTGCTTCCCGCCGCCGCAAAGTCCCTCTACAACCCTCCACATGCAGGGAACATTGCCGGAACAGTTCGCCACGTGGTTCGCCCGCCAGGGCTGGACCCCACGACCGCACCAGCTCGCCATGCTGGATGCGGCCCGCGCCGGGGAGAGCGTGCTGCTGATCGCCCCTACCGGTGGCGGCAAGACGCTGGCCGGCTTCCTCCCCACCCTGGTCGATCTCGCGGAAACCCCTTGCCCTGGCCTGCACACCCTGTATGTCAGCCCGCTGAAGGCGCTCGCCACCGACATCGCTCGCAACCTGCTTCGCCCGGTGGAACAGATGGGCCTCTCGGTCAGCATCGAGACGCGCACCGGCGACACGCCCGCCAACCGGCGCGCCCGCCAGCGGGCCGAGCCGCCGCACATCCTGCTGACCACCCCGGAAAGCCTCGCCGTGCTGCTGTCGCTGCCCGATGGGGGAAAAATGTTCGCCGGCCTGGAGTGCGTGGTGGTGGACGAGGTCCACGCGCTCGCCGGCACCAAGCGCGGCGATCAGTTGGCGCTCGGCGTGGCGCGGCTCGGCATGCTGGCGCCACGCCTCCGCCGGGTCGGGCTGTCGGCGACCGTGGCGCATCCGGCGGCGATCCAGGCCTATATCGGCGCAACGCGCATCATCGGCGTGGCCGACGGCGCCCCGCCCGACCTGTCGATGATGCTGCCGGAGGGCCGTCTGTCCTGGTCCGGCCACATGGGCCTGGAAGCCGCGCCGCCCGTCATGGCGCGCATTCGCGCCGCCGGCACCACCATCGTTTTCGTCAACACCCGCGCCCAGGCCGAGCTGATGTTCCAGGCGCTGTGGAAGCTGAACGACCCGGCGCTGCCGATCGCCCTGCATCACGGCTCGTTGGAGGTCGAGCAACGCCGCCGGGTCGAAGCGGCGATGGCGGCGGGGAAACTGCGCGCGGTGGTGGCAACGTCGTCGCTTGATCTCGGCATCGACTGGGGCGGGGTCGATCAGGTCATCCAGGTCGGCGCGCCGAAGGGTGTGTCGCGGCTGCTGCAACGCGTCGGCCGCGCCAACCACCGCATGGACGAGGCCAGCCGCGCCATCCTGGTGCCCGCCAACCGGTTCGAGGTGCTGGAATGCGAGGCCGCCATGCTCGGTGTGGGCGCGCGCGAGCCGGACGGCGATCCCCCGCGTTCCGGGGGGCTCGACGTGCTGGCGCAGCATCTGCTCGGCCTGGCCTGCGCCGCACCGTTCCTGCCGGACGATGCCTACGCGGAAGTGTGCCGCGCCGCGCCCTATGTCGCGCTGACCCGCCAGGACTTCGACGACGTGCTGGCGTTCGTCGAGAACGGCGGCTATGCGCTGGCGGCGTACGAGCGGTGGCGCAAATTGTTCCGCGACAGCGAGGGCCGCGTGCACGTGCGCAGCGCCCGCATCGCCACGCAGCACCGCATGAACATCGGCACCATCGTCGAGGCACCGTTGCTGAAGGTCCGCCTGATCGGGGCGAAGAAACGTTTCGGACCGGTGCTGGGCGAGATCGAAGAATACTTCGTAAGCCTGCTGCGTCCCGGCGACACGTTCATGTTCGCCGGCCGCCTGCTGAAGTTTCTGCGCCTGCACGAGATGGCGGTGGAATGCGCCGAGGGCGGCACCGGCGAACCCATGGTGCCGGCCTATGAAGGCGGCCGCCTGCCGCTGACCACCAACCTCGCCGACCGCGTGCGCGGGCTGTTGCAGGATCCGTCGCGCTGGGCGCTGTTCCCGGAACAAGTGCAGGAATGGCTGCGGCTGCAACGCACCCGGTCGCGCATGCCCGGCCGCAACGACCTGTTGGTCGAGACGTTTCCCCGCGGCGACCGCTGGTATCTGGTGGCGTATTGCTTCGAGGGCCGCAACGCGCACCAGACGCTCGGGATGCTGCTGACGCGGCGGATGGAGCGCGCCGGCATGGCGCCGCTGGGCTTCGTCGCCACCGACTACGTGCTGGGCATCTGGTCGGCGGACCGCCCGCTGAATGTCGCGGCGTTGTTCGACCAGGACATGCTGGGCGACGACCTGGAAGCGTGGATGGCGGAAAGCTCCATGCTGCGGCGGACGTTTCGCAACGTCGCGGTGATCGCCGGGCTGATCGAGCGCCACCATCCGGGCGCCGACAAGTCGCGCCGGCAGGTGACGGTGAACTCCGACCTGATCTACGACGTGCTGCGCAAGCACCAGCCGGACCATATCCTGCTGCGCGCGACGCGGGCCGATGCGGCCGGGGGGCTGATCGACCTGGCGCGCGTGGCGGGGATGCTGGTGCGGGTGAAGGGGCGGATCGTGCACATGGTGCTGTCGCGCGTCTCACCGCTGGCGGTGCCGGTGCTGCTGGAGATCGGCCGCGAAAGCGTGCGCACGGCGGAGGACGAGGAGAAGCTGCTGGCCGAGGCCGAGGCGATCATCGCCGACGCGACCGGCGAGGCAGAGCAACCGCATCGCGGGGTGCCGGACCGGTCTGGAGTGAAGACGATTCACCGGGCGAATGTGGGGCGTGGGCGCGCGGAGGGTGAGACTCGCCAGCACGCAGATGGTAAGGCGCGCGGGAAACCAGCGCAGGCCAATCTCTTCGACCGTCTTGCATGATCGCCGCCCCCATCCACCTCGCCGGCGAGCGGCTGATGCTCGACCCCTCCGGCGCCCTGGTCTGGCCCGCCACCGGCACGCTCGTCGTCTCCGACCTGCACCTGGAGAAAGGCTCGTCCTATGCCCGCAAGGGTATGCTGCTGCCGCCCTGGGACACCCACGCCACGCTCGACCGCCTGACGCTGCTGCTGCGCCGCTACCAGCCGCGCATCGTCGTCGCGTTAGGCGATTCGTTCCACGATGCCGAGGGCGCCGCCCGCCTCCCTGCCGGCGAAATCGCCCGGCTGAACGCGATGACCGAGGCGCACCGCTTCATCTGGGTGCAAGGCAACCACGACCCGACGCCGCCAGTCGGCCTCGGCGGCGACCACGTGGCGGAGTTCGCCACCGCCCGGCTGGTGTTCCGTCATGACGCGATCGCCGGCGCCACCGGCGAGATCAGCGGCCACTACCACCCGAAGGCCACAGTGCCGGCGCGCGGCGGCTCGGTCTCGCGTCCCTGCTTCGTGGCCGATGCGCGACGCATCATGCTGCCGGCATTCGGTGCCTATACCGGCGGCCTGGACGTGCGCGACCCCGCCATCATGCGGCTGTTCCCCCGCGGCGCGCGCGTGTTTCTGCTCGGCAAGGACCGGCTGTTCAGCTTCGCGCTGGGAACGGAAAGGCGGGCGGCCACGGGGTGAGTTCCCCCGATATCGCGGCGACAAGGGTGCGGAGGCTGCGGGCGACCCGACCGCCTTCACCCTCGGTGCTTCGCACCTCGACCTCTCCCGCGCAGCGGGAGAGGTCGTCTGCGGCTTATCGCAACGGGGAAAACGCTGCCGGAACGACCAGCATATTCTCCTGCTTGATCATCGCACCGACCGGGCCGCCGCCGGGGGGCCAGACACCGCGTGCCACCGCTTCGGCACGGATCCGCTGGCGTTCGCCGGCATCCTTGTAGGCCCAGATGTGTACCCACTTGTTCAGCGTCCCGAACTCGGAATACCAGGCGCCGACCAGTGGCGACAGCTTCACACGCTCCTCAATCTTGGCGCCCCAGCGTTCGATCATGCCGGGGATCTGTCCCGCCGCCATGGTGTACTGGCGAATTTCATAGATGCCGCCGAGCTGCCGCGGCTCCAGCGGTGGCGAGAACGGCGCCGGGAGGAATACCTCGCTCTGCTGCGTCATCACGAACTCGCGGATGTTCGGCGGCCACCCCTCCGCCTTCGACGCCTCGGCGCGGATCCGACTGCGCTCCTCGAAATTGTCATAGGTCCAGACGTGGATGATCTGATTCAGCGGTCCCACCTCGGTGTGCCAGAAGGCCGCGAGCTTCGAGTATTTCTCGCGCACCGGCAGCGCCTCGCCGAAGCGCTTCTCCGCCTCGGCCAGTGTGCCCGGACGCAGCGTGTAGGTACGCATTTCGATGATCATCCGACATCTCCCCTTTTCCGGTCTTGCAGGGCGACGTTAGAGCCGGCCATGCCATGGCGGCAAGCTGATGCGACGATTGCGACTGCGGCTTGCGCCTCCCCAATGGCGCAACATTCCGCTTGCCGGCCCGCGTCCCCCCGAGCCGACCCGCGCCCGGTTCATCCGGCGCGCCGGTGGCCGGACTTGCCGCCGCCCTCGCGGCCGAACCGGCACACCGTCCCCGCGTGCGGCGGCTGTCCGGGCGGCCTTGGCGATCCTCCGCGGCAGCCTCGCGACGCGGTGCGGCATGATGCCGGGGGCAGCAATGAGGCGGCACGCCGGCCGGACATCAGCCTGCGGCCCACGCGGCCGGCGCAGGCGGGTCGCCCTGAGGCGGCCGCAAGCGCCCCGTCGGCCAGGGCAGCGGTCGTCAGTCCGTCGAACAGCGGCGCAGCCGCCTCAAAACGGCTGTTAATATCGTTAATTGCCATTAATCTGCCGTGAATCGCACTGGTTGCCACAGGATTCCGCCTGAATAGCCGGGAACGGGCACATTGGTAGGCTAGCGACACGATCTCGTGTCGGTTCCCCGGAAAAGCCCCAGAAGTCCCAGACCAATTGCGTCGTCATCACCACAGCGGGCACAACTTATAGTCGGATACTGATGAATCTGCCGCTGTAACGGCAACCGGAAACTAGTTACCAGCGCACATCGTATACGCCAACTGTTACCGCACTGTAAGAGATTTCGGGCTATTTTGCCGGCCTGTGCTCGGAGTTTTCCCATGGACCGATTCGCGGTAATTCTACGGCGAATTCACTGCGGGAATCCTTGCTGTGCGGATTTCGCGTCCGTTATATTTGCGTCCGATTGTGCCGACCCCTCGCAACCCGTTGCTTGTGATCTCCAAAGTCCGGGAATACTGTGAGGGTCAGGAATACTGCGCTGGCGGACCGTTACGTCGCCCGTGAGTGCAGTGGCAACCGCCTTAATCCAGGCTGGGCAACCTGGGATGGCAGGCAGGGGTTCGGGCTTGGAGGAAAGGTAGGGCGAGTCAGCATGGAGGAAGCGAGAAGGTGGACCGACCGCGCGATCCGCCGCCAGATCGACCTGTCGAACTTGACCGCCGAGCGTGAACGCCAGCTTCTGCGGGTCGTCCACAGCAACCGCAATGAGCGCAGCGGGCAGACGGCTCTGATCGAATTGTGGGAAAGCCACAGCAAGTTGGTGGTGGCGATCGCCAGCCGCTACCGGCATCTCGGCATCGATTTGCTCGACCTGGTCGGGGCCGGACATCTCGGCCTGCACGCGGCCATCGGCCGGTTCGACCCCGATCGGTTCGAAACTCGCCTCTCCACCTACGCCATCGGCTGGATCCGCTGGTACATCCAGGACTACGTCCGGCGGAATTCCGGCCCGGTGCGGCTCCCCAGTTCCAACGCCCACCGCCAGCTTGTGCAGATGCGCGGACGGTTGCTGGCCGAGGCGCGCAAGAATTGTCAGCGCGAGCGGGTGGAACCGACGGAATCCGAGCTATGCGAACGCATCGGGCGCCGCATCGGTCTGCCGGGCGACGAGGTCGCACGCAGCATGCGCCTGATGCAGGGCGGCACGCTCAGCCTGGACGCGGAAAGCCGGGGCGAAGCCGGGACGTCGAAGCTGGAGGAGACGCTCGCCGACGATGCGGCATCGCCGGAAGACGATGTGATCCTGCGCCTGGACCACGCCAAGGCGCGCAAGCGGATCGTGGCCTTGGCACACGAGATTCTTGGCGAGCGTGAACGCCTGGTGTTTCTGTCGCGCTGCATGAGCGACAGTGACGAGGTCACCCATCTCGATTCGCTTGCAGAGCAATTCGGTGTGACACGGGAGCGCGTCTACCAGCTTGAGGCCAGCGCGAAACGCAAGATCACCATTGCGCTGACGCAAGAGGGCTATGGCGACTTCGCCCGCGCGGGCACCAGCTTCCGACTGCCCCAGGTGCGCGCACGGCGGCGCGTCGCCGCCTTGCCGTTGCGCAAGGAACCAATGCTCGCCCAAAGCGCTGCGCAATCGTGACCCGAGGGGTTCGACCCGGGTTCCCACCCGGGCCGGGCATTACGGCGCGTCGACGAAGCAACTCCCGCCGGCCGTCCGCACCTGCTGGCAAAATGCCTTGGCTTGTGCCTCATCCGCGAAGCCGCCGGTGCGAACCAGCCAGATCGCGTGGCCGTTGCGTGTCACCTTCCGGTTAAATATCGGGTGGCGGTCGGAGACCAGTGCCGGCATCTTCCGTTCCATGCGCCGCCACTCGGACCGCGCAGCGCCATCGCTGGGAACGGCGGCCAACTGCACATAGGTCCCTCCGGTTGGAGCAGGCGCCGGCGCGGACGCAAGCGGGGAGGCCGGCGTCGACTCGGCTGGGGAGGCCGGGGTGGCAGCGGGCGGTGACGCCGGGGTGGCGGCGGGCTGCGCCGCTGCGGTGGCGGCGGGCGGCAACGCCGAGGTGGGCGCCGGCCCTGGCGTCAGGGCGACGGCCGCTGCGGAACCGCCTGTCCCTGCCAGCAACGCGGCGCTACGACCGGAACGCGCTGCCGCGTAATCATCCAGTGCCTGCCGCACATCGTCCGGGGAGAGATCCTTGCTGAGAATGCGCGTTGCCTCGTCGCGGTCGCCCGCCATGGTCAGGGCCGCCGCCAGGTCGTGCCGCAGCTTGCGCGAGGCGTTAGGATCGCTCGCCATCGGCCGCAGCATCCTCACTGCGTCGGCGGCCGCGCCCGACATGGCCATCGACAATGCCAGGTTCACCTGGGCGGCGGAATCCTGCGGGTCGATGCCCAGCGCCTGGCGATACTCCTGCTGCGCCCCGGCATGGTCGCCCTGGAGGTCGCGCGCCACGCCAAGATCGTTCAGCGCAGCGGTGTTGCGCGGGTCGTTGTGCAGCGCCCGCAGAAACAGCAGCGAGGCGGCAGCCGGGTCCACGGCCAGGCTAATGCGTCCCAACCCCACTTCGGCGCCGACAGAGGCGTCGTTGCTCTGCAACGCACGGTTGTAGCTGTCGCGCGCCTCATCGAGCCGTCCCATTTCGGTGAGCGCATCGCCTTGCACGACCAGGGCCGCCTCATTCCCCGGGTGCTGCGCCAACACGGTGCCGGCGAGTTGCAAGGCGGTTTGCGGCGAGCCGCCGCGCAATGCGGCTTGTGCCACATCGACGCCCGGCTGCAACGCCGCCACGTCGGACTGCGTGTGGCCGCAGGCGGCCAACAGCAAGACCAGCAGGAGGGGACCGCCGCGCATCCGCGAATCGGGATCAGTGGCCGAAGGTATGCATCAACTGGATCATGGCAGGACCGCCGGCGATGAGGAAGACACATGGCATAATAAAAATGATCGTCGGCATGGTCAGCAGCACCGGGAGCCGGGCAGCCCGCGCCTCGAACCGGGTCAGCATCTCCTGTCGCATCTCGGCCGACAGAATGCGCAGCGCGTCCGAGAGCGGCGTGCCGTACTGGAGCGTCTGCGCCAGGGTGGTGGACAACCGCTTGAGCGAATCGAGCCCGGTGCGCGTCCCAAGATTGAGGATCGCCACGCGGCTGTCGGCCATGACCTGCAACTCGTTGGCGGTCTTCTCGAACTCCATGGCGATTTCGCGATAGGCGTGCTGCAGCTCGCCGGCGACACGGATGACGGCGGGACCCAAACCGAGCCCGGCCTGGGCGCAGATCACCAGCATATCCAGCGCGTCCGGCAGACCATGTTCGATGCGGGCGAGATAGCGCTTGCGCTGCTGGCCAATCAGCCAGTCGGGTGCCAGCAAGCCGATGACACCCGCGGCACCCGGCAGCAACGTGGCCATCACGCCGGAGATGCCAAAATGCTGCACCAGCAGCCATACCAGGGCAGGCAGCCCGCCCAACAGCAGGATCTTGCCGCCGATGAAGACGCCAACCCCCTGCGCGCCCCGCAGTCCCGAGGCGGCCAGCGTGTTCTCCAGTTCCGACAGCGTGCGCGCCGATACCATGCCACTGCGCAGGATCGTCTGGCCGACCGCCGCGACCCCCTTGACGACCGCCGCACGGATCGCCTGGGGCTCGGCGGACTTGCGGCTGACCGGGGGCTGCCCGTGGATCACCCGCACGCGCGCGGCCACACGCTCCTCGCGCCGAATGCCGCGCAGCAGCCACACGCTCGAGAACGCCATGATCAGCGCGAAGGCGAAACCGCCAAGGATCAGCAATCGCGGGTTCACGACAGGCTCTTGCGGATGATCGTCTTGATCGAGAAAATGCCCAGGCACAGCGACAAGACCGCGGTACCCAACAGCGTGTGACCGATTTTGTCTTGAAACAGGATGTCGACATATTGCGGGCTGAGCGCCCACTGTCCAAGTCCTGTTACCACCGGCAACGCGGTCAGCACCATGGCACTGGTACGCGCTTCGGAGGCCAGCGCCTTGCCTTTGGCCGCCAGTGCGACCCGCTTGCGGATCACGTCTGCCAGATTCTCCAGGGTTTCACTGAGGGTGCCGCCGGTCTGGTTCTGCAATGATATCGCCGTGGCGAAGAACCGGTACTCCGGGATGCCGCAACGACGCGCCATTTCCAGGACCGCCTCGTCCAGCGCCACGCCGATCGACAACTGATCGACCAGCCGGCCGAATTCGGGGCCGGTCGGCTCCGGCGTTTCGCGCGCCACGGCGCGGATAGCTTCCATGACCGGAATGCCGACGCGCACCGAACGGACGATCATCGCCAGGACATCGGGAAGCTGGCGCAGCAGGTTCTGCTTCCGCCGATTTTGCGCCCAGCCAAAAATGGCACGGCTGGAAAACACCCAGACCACCGGTATCGCGAGATACGAGAGGTCGCCGACCAGGCTCTCGCCGATCGACTGGATCACCTTGGCCAGGATCAGAGTGAGCAGCAGGATCAGCCACCAGCGGAGCGGATGCTGTTCCGGTTTTTCGAGTTCGAAGCCGAACACCGACGCGACCATGGCCGGAAGCGAACGGTCGCGCGTGCGTGTCGGGCGGGTGAAGGCGGATATTTCCACCCGCTGCACCTTGGTATGCGGTGACGAGACGGCGGACATGCGAGCCGCGCGCTTCGCCTTTAGCTGCTGTGCCTTCGAGACGAGCATGCCGCTCACGCCAAGCCCCATCAGCGACAGGCACGACAGTATCATCAAGGCCCATAGCAGGCCGTGCTCTCTCATGGGTCGCTATCTTCCAACGCTGCCTTCCAGGCTTTGTCGAGCCCGAAATAGGCAAGCCGGCGCAAGAAGGAGGGCGGCACGCGACTGACGTTGTAGCGGCCGATCAGCTTGCCGTTCGGCCCCTCGCCCATGACCTCGAACTGGAAGATGTCGTTCAGCGTGATGACGTCGCCTTCCATGCCGCACACCTCGGTGACCTGGGTCACCCGGCGGCCGCCGTCACGTTGGCGCTCGACCTGCACGATCATCTCGATGGCGCTGACCACCTGCGTGCGGATGGCGCGCGACGGCAGGCCCATATTGCCCATCTGCACCATGTTCTCGACGCGGGTCAGCGCGTCGCGGGTGGTGTTGGCATGGATGGTGGACATGCTGCCGTCATGGCCGGTGTTCATGGCCTGCAACATGTCGAACGCCTCGGGCCCACGCACCTCGCCGATGATGATGCGATCGGGCCGCATCCGCAGCGCATTCTTCATAAGGTCGCGCTGGGTGATTTCGCCGCGTCCCTCCAGGCTGGAGGGGCGCGTTTCCAGCCGCACCACATGCGGCTGCTGCAATTGCAGCTCGGCGGTATCCTCAACCGTGACGATACGCTCGCCCGGGGCGATCAGGCGAGACATCGCGTTCATCAGCGTCGTCTTGCCGGAGCCGGTGCCGCCCGAAATGAGGACGTTGAGCCGCGCCTGGGAAGCGATCTCCAGCACGCGCGCAACCTGCTTCGTCAGCGCCTTCCATTCGATGAGCTTGTGGAAGTCGATGTTTTTGCGGCCAAACTTGCGGATCGATATATAGGGCCCATCGAGTGCGAGTGGCGGGAACACGATGTTCACGCGGGAACCGTCGCGCAGCCGCGCATCCACCATCGGACTGGATTCATCGATGCGCCGGCCGACATCCGCCGCGATGCGCTGGCAGATGTTGGACAGATGCGCCGTGTCGCGGAACCGGACATTCGACAGCACGACCTTGCCGGAGCGTTCGATGAAGGTCTTTTCCGGCCCGTTGACCATGATCTCGCTGATCGTTTCGTCATCCAGCAGCGGCTCGAGTGGCCCGAGACCCAATATGTCGTCAACCAGTTCCCCGGCCAGCGCGCGCTGCTCTCGCGCATTGAGCTGCACGCGCCGCTCGGTGGCGATCTCCGAGATCAGCCGTTCCACGTCGGCGGTCAGGCGATCTTCCGGCATGGCGGCTACCGCCGCGGGATCCAGCCGTGCGAGGCAGATGTTGCGCAGCTCGATGATCGACTCTTCCGGCACGCTGGTCGTGTGCATCGGCGGTTCGGGCTTCGTCGCGGCGGCAGGCCGGAGCTGTACCGGCGGCGGCCCGGCACGGCGGCCGAAGGACGGGATCGGCGCGTTCATGTGGTCCGCCGGAACGGATTCCAGGAGCGTTTCGTCCCCGAAGCGGGACCGCCGGTCGCCGCGGCAGAGGCCGAGTCGAGCAATCCGACGAACGCCACCTGCCGTGCGATCTCATTCACGCCCGCCCGGAAACCGCTGGAGGTAGCGATCGCCGGCTCACCCAACGTGGCGGCGTTGCCGACCTGGCGCGGCAGGTCGGGAATTGCAACGTCAACTTTCATCTTCAGCGCGTCTTCCACTTGCCGGCGCGTCAGGCCACCGGCGATGCCAACACGGTTCAAAACCACGATCGCGCGTTGCGACTGTTCCTCTCCCGCCGGCAGCGCCAAGAGGCGCAGCGTCTCGCGCACCGCCGCCAAGGTCGGCTCCATCACCAGCACACGCTGGTCCACCAGATCGAGCAGATCGCGATACAGCGGTACCGGCGCGAAAGGCACGTCGGCGACGATAAAATTGTAGCGGGATCGCAGGGCATCGAGCAGTACTCTGCCGGCGCCCGGCGCGGGATTCGGTTGGATGGCGAGCGCCTCTTCGCCGGCGAGCACGTGCAGCCGGTCTGCCGCGGGTTGTGCCGCGCGTTCGGCCAACAGCGAATCGAGGCGTTCCGGTGCTTCCAATGCGACGCGCAACCCGGGACCGGGCTGCACGTTCAGCAGGAACGCGGCGCTGCCGGTTTGAATGTCCGGATCGACCAGCACCGTGTGCCGCCGCATCAGGACGCCGAAATTCCAGGCCAGGTTGACCGCCAGCGTCGTGGCTCCGACGCCACCGCGCACACCGGTGATTGCGATGGTGCGGCCACCGAGCGTCGCTTGTGCCCCTGGCGTCTTACCGCGCAGGAACGCCGAGAAATGCCGCGCGACGATGTCGCGCGTCAGCGGCTTGGCCAGGTAGTCCGCGGCGCCCATGCCCCGCGTCACCTCACGATAGAAATCCACGTTGTTGGTTTCGCCGATCACCAGCACGCAGACATCCGGCTCCACCACATGCGCGAGATCGCCGAGTGCGGTCAGCGGCTGGTCCTCGCCGCTGACATCGACCACCAGGACCTTCGGCGTCGCCATCTTTTGCATTGCCGTGATGGCCGCACGCACCCCGCCGCGTCGGATGTCGAGCTGCTCCACGGTGACTTCGCCCAGACCGTCGCGCAATGCCTCTTCCGATCGCGCGTCGGCGATGAAACCGATCAGCGAGGGGCGATCGTAACGGGCTGATGTCGCATCGCTTACCTGCGTTGCGCCATCCGGTGGAACTTGCAGGGCACCATCGTCGGGCATTGTCAGCTCCCTGGAGTTCCGGAGCCGCCGCCGGAACCACCGCCTGCACCGCCGCCGTTCGCGCCGGCGCCGGCGCCGGATTGACTGCCGCTTGCACTGGCGCTGCCGAAGAGCGGCTTCGGCTGGTCAAGCCAGATGTGGCTGACCGCAAGCGCAGATTCGTTGCTGTTCTGCACGGCCGCGCCACGCCCGCTGATCAGGTCATGCGGATTGGCGACCATCGCCGCAATGTTCCCGGCATTCGCTCCGGTCGGCTGCCAGACATCGGTGCGCAGGTAAGGGTCCCGCGAGTCGCAGCCGGCGAGTGCCACCAGGCTGGCGATGAAGGCAAGATTTAACGTCGTGCAACGCAACATGTCTGCCTCACTGGACTACGAAGCCGGCGTCGCCGGGAATGCGGACCGGCACCGACGGCCTGCTGTCGGACACTTGCCGCATCAGCAACAAGCGCTCGAGATCAGTGGGCGGCGTGTAGTTCTGGGACGGCACGTGCAGCGCGGCGACGTTGTCCACCGGGCGGACGATATAGGGCGTGACGATAATCACCAGTTCCTGCTCCGTCCGTTGGAAGGCATTGGACCGGAACAGGGCTCCCAGAATGGGCGTGTCGCCCAGGCCGGGTAACCCTTGGGCATTGTCGGACGTCGTCTGCTGCAGCAAGCCTGCCATGGCGAAGCTCTGGCCGCTGCCAAGTTCCACCGTGCTCTCGGCCCGCCGAACGGTAAGAGCCGGAATTTGGATCGTCGAGTTGCCGGCAGTGATCTGGATGCCGTCCGCCTTGTCGAGTTCACTGACCTCGGGCTTCACATGCAGATTGATCCTGCCGTCGCTCATTACCGTTGGCAGGAAGGTCAGCAGCACGCCGTAATCCTTGAAATCGATGGTGATCGTGCCGTTTTGCTCGGCGACCGGAATCGGATACTCACCGCCGACCTGGAAGCTCGCCGGCTGACCGCTCATTACCGTCAGATTGGGCTCCGCGAGGACGTGTGCCAGGTTGTCCTGTGCCAGCGCGTCGATCAGCGCATTGGCATTGAATGTGTTGGGGCCGCCCCCGCTGGTGACCGCTGCGCCCAGCGCTGCCGACGCAGCACTCGCGGTGAGCGATGCGGGGGTGCTGAACATGAAGTTCCATTTGCCCAGGGTGCCGAGCGCCTGCCAGTTGATGCCCAGGTTGCGCACCACGGTACGCGACATCTCGGCAATCCGCACGTTCAGCGTCACCTGGATCGGCGCCGTAATGTTGATCTCATTGTCGATGATCGGTGTGTCGCCGTTGGCGCCATAGCCTTTGGCAATGGCGACCGCCTGCGCGGCATCGCTCGGGCTGGGCACGGAACCAGTCAGCATCAGACCTTTTGTCTGCGGCTGCACTTTCACGCTGCTGCCGGGAACCAGACGCGCAATCATCGCCTCGGCAGCTTTCGCGCCGAAGGAGGAGGGCTGCACCGTAAGGTCGTATTGCGCCAGGACATGACCGTTGCTGTCCATCGCAGCGACCGTGGTGTGACCGGGGGCAATGCCGAACAGAAACAGGCTCGACGCGCTGGCCGGCCGCACCTCGGCAACTTTCGGATCAGCGACAAAGATGTTGGCCGCCGCGCCATTCAACGACACCACCCTGCCGGTGCCGGACTCCAGCACCAGGGCATCATGCTCGGCGCCCGAGGCCACCACCGGAACAGCGGCGCCGGGCTGGACGGCAACAGCGAGTGGAGCGCCCAGCAGCAGCGCGGCGACGCAGGTCTCGCATAGCAGCTTCATGATCGGTCGCATCAGTATCTGAACTCCCTTACGTCACCACCGCCTTGGAAGACGCGAATGACGTTGTCCGCGTTCGGCTGCGTGCCCGTCCCGAGGGCCGGCGACACATCGACCGCCCAGGTCGTGCTGGGGCTGGATGTCGGTTGCGCGGAACGTTGCGAATTGTCGGCCGAGCGCACCGAGAGCGACAGCCGCCCCAGCCGTGTCGCCACCGAAACCCGTTCCGCCTGCTCCTCCGTCACTTCCAGTGTCACGGTCTTTGCCTGAGTGTCCGGCGCGGCCACCGCGCCCTGCATGATTTGCTGGTCGATCGCGATGACACGCGCATCCGTCAGCACGGTTTCCGCAGCGACGCGATGACCGATCGGCAGATTCGGTTCGCTGATTGTCTGGGTCAGGATCAGGTCCACCTGATCACCCGGCCAGATCAGCCCGGCCAGGCCGGTCGTATTGTCAACCGCGATCGTCACCGCGCGCATCCCGGGTTCGAGCACCGCGGCGAGAAAGCCGTGATCTCCCGGGCGCATCACATCGCCGTTGCGCACGATGTCGCCGGCGGAAAGGCTGCGACGCACCATCGCTCCCACCAGGCCACGACGTGCGTCTGCGGAATCCGGATTGCTGTCGTCCGCCGCGGGATCGTTGACCGGCACCGCCTTGGAGGCGAGATCTTCGGGCTTGAGCAGCACGCCCGCGCGGACCGCATGAGAGGCAGCCAGGACCGATTTCGTGGTAGGCGGTGGCTCTTCGGCTGCCGCCGCAGCAGCGGGCGGCGGGCGCGTGGAAATCCATGCGACCGTGCCGAAGCCAAGCAGCCCGACTGCCATCAGCATGAAGAACGCGATACGCAGGATCATTGCGGGTGCCTACAGCAGAATGAACAGACCGCCGGCGGCGATCGCGCAGGCGTAGGGAAGTGGGCCGCCGCGGTGGATACGCCAACGCTCAACACGCAGCGCGCGCGCGAGCAGTGTTTGGGGACGTGCCGCCCGCGGTGGCGACATCAATCGGCCTGCCAAGAGATACAGCAGTGCAAGAACGCCACCGCAAAGCGCGACCGCGGTGACGAAGCTGAGGACCAGCGATGGCGGCACGACGATCGCCGAGGCCGCCAGCAACTTGACGTCGCCGCCGCCCATCCACCCGCGTCGCCAGCAGATTGCGGCCAGGACGAAGACGACGACGCCGGCGGTGGCTCCGCCAGGCAAGTTGCCGCTCGCCGCGCGCAGGCCGATACCGAGTACCGCCAACGCACCCGCCAGCCAGTTGGGGATCGTACGGGCGACGAGGTCGTGCAGCGACGCCATCACCAGCAGGCCGGCGCTGGCAAGCATCAGGCCCGATGTGAGCAGTGGTAGCCAAGAGTACGACATCGGACGCCTCGTAACTACGTTCCGCTTCCGAAATATACGACGCGATAGCGGGTGCGCCACCGCGCCAGTCTTCCGGCCGTCGTCCGCGGGAAATCAGACGCTGCCGGCGACGGCGCTAAACGTGTTCGAGATGTCGGTGCCCAGAGTTGTCACCGCGCCGACGCACACGGCAGCGATCAGCGCCGCGATCAGCCCGTATTCCAGCATTGTCACGCCGCGCCGGTCGGTTTTCAGCGCCAACCAGGCTTTCAGGTGTTCGACCATTGTATTGCTCCTCATCTCCGTTGCTCGGGCCCGCCGCGTTCTCTTACCCAGTCGGGGAGGCGGTCTTACAAAGGCACGGCGCGGCGGCGGGGCCCGTCGCCGCGCCGGGTTCCGTCTCTGTGTCGGCGAGAAATCAGATGCTGCCGGCGATCGTGTTGAACTTGCCCTGGATGTCGGTGCCCAGAGTGGTGACCGCGCCGACGCACACGGCGGCGATCAGGGCGGCGATCAGCCCATATTCCAGCATCGTCACGGCACGCCGGTCGGTCTTCAGTTCCAGCCAGGTCTTCAGGAATTCAATCATTGCGGTGTCCTCTTTTCCGTTGCCCAGATATGCCGCGCACCGGCTCGACTGGTTTCTCTTCCATCGCGTTGCCGAACGCATGCAGGGCGTAAAAAGCACGGACGGAGTTAAGCGGTGGTTTCACTCTCGAGCGTGCGCTTCGAAAAATCGCAGAATTCATTCACGGTGGTCCCGGTCAAATCGCTATTGCCGGCACTCATTCCGGGTTACCCCTGACCTTCTGCGCCGCTGTGTAACGGGCTGACTACACACCAGCGGCATCACGAAACTCGCCGGCAACCGGGATGGGCCGACCATCCGGTCGCCCGCAAGCAAATCAGGTCACGCGATGCACAAGGTGCTCTATCAGATCCGCAGCGGCGGCTGGCTGACCAACGAGCGCGTGGCCGGCTACGCCTGGATTTTACTGATATGCGAATTGCTGGGGTTCGTGTTCTGCGTCGCCGGTACGCACGGGCTGATCGTACCGCTGCGGCAGCCCACCAGCAGCGACTTTGTCAGTTTCTATGCGGCGGGTCGACTGGCCGACTCGGGCACCGCATGGTTGGCCTACGACCAGGCCGCGCATTACGCCGCCGAACAGCAGGCCACCGAACCGGGCATCGCCTACAATTTCTTCTATTACCCGCCGGTCTTCCTGTTGATTTGCGCGGGATTGGCACGCCTGCCGTATCTTTGCGCGTTCGTCGCCTTCCAGGCCAGCAGCCTGGCAGCGTGCCTGCTGGCCGTGCGCGCGATCCTGCGCAACACGAAGTTGGTGGTTCTGCTGGCATTTCCCGCGGTGTTCTGGACACTCGGGACCGGACAAAACGCGTTACTGACCGCCGGCCTGTTCGCGGCGGCAACCTGGCACGTCGATCGACGGCCGATCGTCGCCGGGTTGTTGTTCGGCGCGCTTTGCTACAAGCCGCATTTCGGCTTGCTGATCCCGATCGCCCTGGCGGCGGGAGGACATGGCCGCGCATTCGCCGCCGCCGCCGGCACTGTCCTGGCATTGGTTGGGCTTTCCGGCTGGACATTCGGCTGGCAATCCTGGACAGCATTCCTGCACGCCATGACCAGCTCGCAGTCGGTCTATACCAGCCATTCAATCGACCTCGCCGGGCTTGCGAGTCCATTCGGCGCAATGCTGGCGCTTGGCCAGGGACCATGCGGCGGCAGCATCGTGCAAGCGGTCGCGACACTGGGTGCGGCGGTGCTGGTCGGGATCGTCTGGCAGCGCAGGCTCAGTCTGCCCGTTCGATCGGCGGTCTTGCTTGCCGCCATTCCGGTGGCGACTCCTATTGTCATGTTCTATGATCTGATGCTGGCCGGCGTGGCGATCGCCTGGTTGGTGCAAGCCGGCCGGACGAGCGGTTTCGCGCCGTGGACCAGAACTCTGCTGGCCGTGTCGTTCGTGTTGCCCCTGCTGTCAGGCAATCTTGGCGGTATCGACCACTGGTTGATTGCGCCGGTGACAGCGGCCTTGGTTCTGGCGCTGGCGGCGACCGCCGCCTGGCGCGAGCTGAAATTCCGCCAGTCCATGGCTTGGGGGGTGCCACATTCGAGCCCCCTGGGTGCCAATTTATAATTGCGTTGTGACCGCCCCGGGTGACGGTTGGCGCGATCCCACCGACGTTATGGCAAGACAGGCAGCGGGGAAGCGCTCACCCGGTGCGATAACCGACCGAGCGATTGACCCATGCACCAAGCCCACCTGTCATGACAGGCGAAGCACGCCGCTGCCGTTTGAAATTACCGATTGGGTGTGATGACGCGCGGCAATGCCTGCGGCAACGGCGCCTGAATCGCGATCACCTCCGGACCAGTCGCCGCCGGACCGGGAGTCCAGACCTTGACCCCGGCAAACACCACGAATTGCGCGCTGGCAACTGGCGAAATCGCCGCCGCTCCCGACCATGCGGCGAACACGCGCTCACGATACGGCAGGCCAAGTTCGCGGGTGGCGGAGTGATACGCGGCGGTCGCATCTTCCCAACTGCCGAGCCGCGCCTGCAGCGAGGCAAGGAACCGCGCCGCGTACAGCGCATTGGCTTGCGGGTCGAACGCCTGGCTCAGATCGACGAATGCGTCCGGATGATGCAACAGGCTGATCTGGAAACAACCGACATCGATGCTGTGTCGGCCTGCCGCCTGCGCCGCGCGCGTCGCGTTTATCGCATCGCTGCTGTTGTCGAACATCTGCCCGTCGCCATCCACATCGATCGTCCAGGGCCATGCAACGATGCGTCCCAGCCCGGCATCCCAGCGACCACTCTCGATCCGACCGATTGCCAGCAGCAACCCCGATGGCAAGCCGAACCGCTGCTCCGCGGCACGACCAGCTTCTTCACAATTCATCGCGGACTGTGCATACGCGGATGGCATGAACCGGCAAATCGCCAGGCAGCAGGCCAGAAGCCCCGGGAACCACCGCCACACACAGGCGCGCATCGCGCGATTGGGGCGGGATTACGGAATGCGCTGCGGCGCGGCTTCAGGCAGCCACCGCCACACGCGACGCCCAGGCAGGCTGCACCGCCATGACCTCCGGGGCAACACTCGGATCGCGCAGGATATAGCCGCAGCCCCACACCGTATCGATCAGCGTAGGAACGCCGGCCACCGCCAGCTTCTTGCGCAGCCGGCAAATGATGACGTCGATCGTCTTCATCTCCGGCTCTTCCATTCCGCAATACAAATGGTTGAGGAAGGCGACCTTGTTCAGGATCACGCCCTGCTTGAGGAACAGCAGTTCCAGCACGGCGAATTCGCGGCGGGAGAGATGCAACTGCACGCCGTGCACCCGCACCTCGCGCCGGTCGAGGCTGAGGTCCACCGGGCCAAGCCGCAGAATCGAATTCGCGTGTCCCTGACTGCGGCGAACGATTGCACGGACGCGCGCGAGCAATTCCTCGGTTTCACAGGGTGTGGTGATGAAGTCGTCGGCGCCCTGGTCAAGCGCCTTTGCCTTCGCCTGCGGTGTCGCAGAGTCGGCCAGCATCAGCACGGGGACCTTGAAATCGGCTGCCCGCATCATGCGCACAACTTCATGGCCCGGCATGTCCGGCAGATGAAGATCCATCAGCACCAGGTCGTATTCATAGAGCCGCAGAAAATCCAGCGCATCCCGCCCGGTTTCGGCGTGCTCCGCACGGACACCCTGGTGACGCAGGACCGCAAGGTCATTGTTGCCGCGCCCAAATGACGTCTTGCCAACTCGCAACACCAGCATGTCACTCTTCCCCCGAGCCATGTCGTTTCGCCGTGAACATTCGTTAAAATCCCGTTGATGCACAACTCTGGAGGCGGCCTATTACTCGTCGAAAATGGCCTAGCCGGACAGCCGACCCCGTGACCCCCAATGGCCTAAGCCTAAGCCAAACGGACTAGGCCGGCCGGCGTAGGCAACCCGGCGGATCGGAAAATCCCGCGTCCCGTGCTTAACCTTGCCGGTGTTAAGGCGACAGATGGGCCGGTTACAAAAATGACTCGGGGCGACAGGATCGGCTGGCAAAACGGCACGGCCTGTGTGGTGCTGCCTGCGCTGATCGTCCTCGCGCGCGGCGCGCGGCAGCTTTCGGGCGTGCTCGATGATGGACTGATCGATCCGGACAGCTACATGCGCCTGGTACGGTTGCGGGAAACGCTGCAAACGCACCAGCCGGCCTATATGGTAACCAACGACGGATCGGGCCACGGCACGCTGATCCATTGGTCGCATCTGTTGGACAGTCTGGTTTGCCTGCTGGCCGCGCCGTTCAACCTGGTGCTCGATCCCGCCTCGGCACTGCATCTGGCGGCGGTCCTGGCGGGACCGGTCTGCATTGGCGCACTCGGGTACGCCATCGCCTGGGCCGCGGCGCCGTTTGCCGGCGAACGTCGTCTGCTGTGGCTCGGCTCCGTGCTGGCCGCGCTGTCGCCTGCCATTGGTTCATACGGCATGGCCGGCGTGCTGCATCATCACGTGCCGATCCTGTTGGCGATGGTGATGGCCGGTGGCTATGCGGCGCGGCTCATTACGGCATCGGCGAGGCCTGGCGCGGGGTTGGCACTCGGCGCATGGGGCGCCGTCGCGATCTGGCTCACGCCGGAGGTGATGCCGCTGGTCTTGCTGGTATTCGGCGCGTTGTGGCTTGCATGGATCATCGCGCCGGCCCGCGCCGACATCTCCCGATCGATCGCCGCCGCGGGAAGCGCGTTCCTGCTGACCATCGCCGCGGCATTTGCCGTCGATCCACCCTACGCCGGTTACGGTTCGGTGGAACTCGACCGCTTATCGGTCCTGTTCGTTGGTCTCGCTGTCGCGGTCCTGGGCAGTGCCGGCAGCACCATGATGATTGATCGTGCCGCGTCGGTCCTTGGGTGGTGCACGGCGACCCGCCTCTGGACCGCCGTCTTGGCCGGCGCCGGTTGTTTCGCGCTTTGGATCGCCGCCTTCCCGATTGTACTGCACGGCACCGGTGGGATGCTCAGCGCCGCCGACTGGCATGCGATGTTCGACCACGTCAGTGAGATGCAGCCGGTGCAGAGCGCGGCCGAAGCGCTGCAATACCTGCTGACGGGATTGCTTGCGTCGCTGCTGTTGTCCTGGCTTGCGCTGCGTCATCGCAGCGTGGTGCTGGGTTATGTCGCGATGTGTGGGTTTGCGTTGACGGGCCTGGGCTGGATGCATGTGCGCTTCGCCGCTTACCCCGAGACGCTTGCCGCGATCATGCTGCCGGTTGCGATCGCACAACTGGAGCGCCATGCGCCGGCCTGGCGGGAAACATGGTTCGTCATGGCGCGCATGGCGATGATCGTGCTGTTCATCGGGATACCGCAAGCAGGCAGCCTGCCGCCTCTGTCGCACGCGGCACACGCATCCGAGGCGAATGTGGCAAAGAGCTGCAAGCTCGCGGACGTTGCCGCCATGCTGGCGCCGTATGCAGGGGATGTTGTGCTGGCGGATGTCAACAACACGCCGGAATTGCTGTACCGCACCCGCGTGCGGACCGTCGGATCGCTCTATCACCGCAACATGGCTGCCTTCCTGCGCCTGCGGGCCGCGTGGCGCAGTGGTCCCACGGATACCGTCCCGCCGGCGGTGGCCGCGACCGATGCATCGCTGGTGCTGTTCTGCCCGACTGCACAGCGTTCATCGATGGTGGCAGGCCTGCCGACGGACACATTGCTCGACCGCCTGAACCGGGATGCGGTTCCCCCCTGGCTGCGGCAGGTCGCAGCCGACCCTGCTTCGGGCAATATCTTGTACCGGATCGTGCGATGAGAGCGTTGCTGCGCTGGTGCGTATTCGCCGTCCGCGGTGTCGCCGCGGTGGAGTTCGCCATCACTCTCCCCATCCTGCTGTTTTTCATGGGGGGCGTGACGGATTTCGGCATTGTGTATTATCGCCAGAGCTGTCTCTCGACCGCCGTGGCGGCCGGGGCGCAATACGCCAGCCTGACCGATCAGCGCTCGCCGCCGGTGACCGCGGCGAACGTCCAGACGGTCATGCAGAATGCCGCCGCGCAAGCGATGCCGGGTCTCACGGTCACGGCAACAGCGAGCAATCCGGCCGTGTGCTATTGCATCACCGGCTCATCGCCAAGCTCGACGCTGACGTCGGCGACCTGCGGCACGACATGTGCTGCCGGCGGGACCGCCGGAAAATACGTGCAACTCACCCTGACGCACAATTACACCCCGATTCTGCCGGCGCTCAGCAAGTTGGTCGGAACCCAGACCCTCACCAAGACGGCCTGGGTTCCGTTGCAATGACCGGATCCCGCGCCGCACGGAACCTCCTGGGCGACCGTCGGGCCGTGACAGCCGTGGAATTCGCCCTTGTGGCTTCGGCCCTGTTCGTGACGTCGCTCGGGGTCATCGATTTGGGAATGATCCTGTGGACCCAGGGCTCGTTGCAGGCCGTTGCGGCGGACGCGGCACGTTGCGGCGCGATCAGCGCGTCGGGGTGCACCACCACCAGTGCGGTCCAGACCTATGTGCAGACCGAGGCCGCCAACTGGATCATGAGCACGGTGACGTCGAACCTGACCATCAATGTCAATGGTGCCGTCAACACCGCGACATGCCCGGCGATTACCACCGGCACGTACGAAACCGTGCAGATAACCACATCCTATCTTGCGTCGTGGTTGCCGCCGCCGTTTGGCAATTTCACCATCGATGTCTGCGCATCCTACGCGATGTGATGCCGGCCTCGGCAGCCAGTGGCGCGTGGTTGGTTTGCAGCTTCGCCCAAAACGCCATGGCCGCCCCCGGACTGATCCGGAGACGGCCATGGCCGGCTGGGCGATCTGGGCCGGATCGTCAGTTCACTCGTTCAGCAACTGGTATTCCTGTCGGCATCAGCCTCGGCGGCACAGCGAATCCGCCGCATGCCTTGGCCATGGCTTCCATCCGGCTGTGCGCGCCCAACACCCGGTAAATCGCCGCCAGGTGCACCTTCACGGTGCCAACGGCCAGATCCAGGCGCCGTGCAATAGTCTTCGTCGCACAACCTTCTGCCAATAACCGGAAGACATCGCGTTGCCGGTCGGTCAGCGTTGCCAGCAGCGGCTGCATACCCACTTCCACGCTCGGGGCCGCGGCGGGTGCGCGCAGCGGCACCCCGGTCAACGAAGCTGGGGCGAACACGTCACCCGAAAGGATCGTGTCGATCGCACGCATAAACTGCGACGGGCTGGCGGATTTGAGCACGTAACCCTGCGCGCCGGCGGCGAGGCATTCCAGGATGGTCTCACGCTCGTCGCTGTCGGCCAGTACGACGATGTGCTGCGTTGGGCAGAGCGCGCGCAATCGGCGCACACCGTCCGCCCCGTGCATCCCAGGAAGCTGCAGATCGAGCAATATCAACTTTGGGCTGGCGTCGCGCAGATGCGTCAGCACCTCGTCGGAGGTACCCGCCTCTGCCAACTGCCAGCCAGGCCTGCTGTCCTTCAGCAGAGCGATCATGCCGTGACGAAAGAAGGTCAATCGATCGGCAATCAGCGCGCCAATCTCCTCGAAGTCGTTTTCCATGGCCCGACATTCTTGTTGTGACACGTCAAGGCTGCGATCCTCACGGGCTCGGGAAGGGCGGGTTCGAATGCTCCGCCTGCCATTCCGCTTCGGCACGTGTTGGGCGCACGAGGTCCCAGTTAGGTGCCATGAAACCTAGCTGAAGGGTCGAATGCAAAATCTTTTCAGGTAAGGATCACTCCAGGTGACAGGCTACCAAATGGCCCGCTGTTGATTCGCGAAGTTTCGGCTCCTGTTCACGGCAGATTGGCATTGCGTGCGGGCAACGAGTGTGAAAACGGCAACCGATCGGAGGCGATAATGCGCTAGGAATGTCACCTGATAGTTGTCTTGCTTTTTTGCTACGCAACCTTGGGTGGCTAGTCGGGACGGATAATATCAGGGCCCGCGTGTATGGATGCCGCGGTGCCGCGTACAAGGCCTGTTTTTCGGCCAGTTCCACAACCTTTCCGAGATACATCACTGCTACACGCGTGGAAATGTGCTTCACCACAGCTAGATCATGCGCGATGAAGAGATAGGTCAGCCCTAGCTCGCCCTGAAGTTGTGACAGCAGGTTGACGATCTGGGCCTGCACGGAGACATCCAGCGCGGAAACCGGCTCGTCGCACACCACGAATTTCGGATGCAGGATCAACGCCCGGGCGATGCCGATGCGTTGCCGCTGGCCGCCGGAGAATTCATGCGGAAACAGCGCGCGGGCCCGGTCGGGCAGGCCGACCAGGTCCAGCAGGCGGGTTACCTCCCGCCGCGCCGCACGCGCGCGGGCGCCGTGGATGATCAGCGGTTCCGCGACGATGTCCTCGACCGACATACGCGGATTGAGCGCGCCATACGGATCCTGGAAAATGATCTGCATGGCACGGCGCTGCTCGCGCAACGCAGCGCCGTGCAAATCGGTAACGTCGGTGCCGTCGAAACGAATGCTGCCGGAGGTCGGCTCGATCAGCCGGATCAGCAGCCGGCCGAAGGTGGATTTGCCGCAGCCGGATTCGCCGACCAGCCCCAGGGTTTCGCCACGCGCGATGGTGAGCGAAACAGCGTCAACCGCGTGCAACAATCGCGTTGGGCCACGCAGCCAACCACCGGCCCGCAGGGGATAATGTTTCGTTACGTCAACCGCATCGATCAATGGCGTCACGAGACGGCCAGCTCCGCGGCACGGATGCAGGCGACCGCGTGGCCCGTATCGAACTCCGCCAGCACCGGAATGCCGGCGCTGCAGGGGGGCACCGCATAGCCACAGCGGGGGGCGAAACGGCAGCCCGGCGGGCGGCGGCCGGGTTCCGGCAGAGTGCCCGGAATGTCTTGCAGGTTTTCCCGGTCCTCCGTCAGCGACGGCACGCACCGCAGCAGGCCGCGCGTATACGGATGCAACGGCTGATCGAACAGACGGACGACCGGCGCGCGCTCAACGATCCGCCCGGCGTACATCACCAGGACGCGGTCCGCGGTTTCCGCCACCACACCCATATTATGCGTGATGATGACCACGGCCATGCCGAACTCGTCGCGCAGATCCAGGATCAGATCGAGAATCTGCGCCTGGATGGTGACGTCCAGCGCGGTGGTCGGTTCGTCGGCGATCAACAGGCGTGGCCGGCAGGACAAGGCGATCGCCAGCATCACGCGCTGACGCTGTCCGCCGGAAAGTTGGTGCGGATAGTCGCCCATGCGCGCCGCGGCGGACGGAATGCCGACCTTCTCCAGCATCTCCACCGCACGAGCAAACACCGCGCTGCTGCCCAAGCGCTCATGCGCGCGGATCGTCTCCATCACCTGTTCACCGATGGTGAAGACCGGGTTGAGCGAGGTCATCGGCTCCTGGAACACCATGGCGATACCCGGACCGCGGATGCGCTGCATGCGCGCTTCGCCGAGCCGGGTCAGCGCCTCGCCGGCGAAGCGCACGTCGCCAGCGGCGATTCGTGCGGGCGGTTGCGGCAGCAGGCCCATGATGGTGAGCGCGGTGACGCTCTTGCCGGAGCCGGACTCGCCGACGATGCCGAGGATTTCGCCTGCGTCAAGATCGAACGAGACGTCCTCGATCGCGGTGACTTCGCCGCGCCCGGTAGCGAACGCGGTGGTGAGGTTGCGGACCTCGAGGAGGCTCATGGGTAGCCCTGAATCCTCCCCCTCCCCTTGTGGGAGGGGGTTGGGGGGAGGGGTGCGTACATCCGTGGCCGGCGGATGAACGCACCCCTCCCCCCAGCCCCCTCCCACAAGGGGAGGGGGAGGATTCTGCCTTCAGGCCATGACGAAGCGGATCTCACTGCTGGATCCTCAGCCGCGGATCGAGTACATCGCGCAGCCCGTCGCCCAGCATATTCAGCCCAAGCACGGTGATCATCAATGCCGCCCCCGGAATGGTGATGATCCACGGGGCATCCACCATGTATTGCCGGCCTTCCGCCATGATGTTCCCCCAGGTCGGCGTCGGCGGCACCGCGCCAACGCCCAGGAACGACAGCGTCGCCTCGGTGAGCACCGCATAGGCGAACAGGAACGAGAGCTGCACGATCAGCGGCGCCATGGCATTCGGCAGGATGTGCTTGCGCAGGATGCGCAGATCGCCCGCCCCCGCGGCGCGCGCCGCCTGCACGTAGTCCATCTCGCGCAGCACGATCACCGAGGCGCGCACGATGCGCGCGGTGCGCGGCGTATAGACGATGCCGAGTGCGATGATCACGTCGTTCACCGAAGGCCCCAGCACCGCGGTGACACCGATCGCCAGCAGCACCGCCGGAAACGCCATCAGCGCGTCGTTGATGCGCATCGCCACGTTATCGAGCGTCCGGAAATACCCGGCCGCCGCGCCGATCAACGTACCGAACACCGCGTTGATCGCCACCACCGCGCTGCCGATGACCATGGACAGCCGCGCTCCCCAGATCACCCGCGACCACAGCGAGCGGCCAAAATTGTCGGTGCCGAACAAGTGCTCCGCCGAAGGCGGCAGGAACCTGAAGCGCATCGCCAGGCGGTTCGGATCCATCGGCGCGATCCACGGCGCCAGCAGCGCGGCCAGCGCGACGATGCCGAACAGGACCAGCCCGGTGACGAACAACCTGTGGTGCAGCAGGCGGCGCAGCGTCGCCCAGGCCGGATGATGGTGGCGGGGGATGTCCCCGTCGAAGTCCGAAGCGGCAAAGGGAATGGCGACATCAGGCGGCATCGTAACGCACTCTTGGATCGAGCAGGGCATAGGCCACATCGACGCCGATGTTGACCAGGACGAGCAGCGCGGTGGTGATCAGCAGGCCGCCTTGCACCATCGGGTAGTCGCGGTTCAACACCGCCTGGGTGAGCAACTGGCCCATGCCGGGGATCGAGAACAGCGTCTCGGTCACCACCGATCCGGAGATCAACAGCGAAACGATGATGCCGATGACCGTGGTGATCGGGATCAGCGCATTGGCCAACGCGTGCTTCATCACCACCTGGCGCCGCGGCAATCCCTTGGCGCGCGCCGTGCGGATATAGTCCTGCCGCAGCACTTCCAGCATGGTGGACCGGGTGATGCGCGCCAGCAGCCCGGTCAGCAGCAGCGCGAGCGAAATCGCCGGCATGGTGGAGGTGGCGAGCCAGCCGAGTGGATCGGAGGTGAACGGCACATAGCCGCCGGTCGGCAGCCACCCCAGTTCGACGCCAAACACGATGATCATCAGCAGTCCGAGATAGAAGTTCGGCAGCGAGATGCCGAGCATGGCGAACAGCATGGCGACCTGGTCCACCCAGGTGTTCTGACGCAGCGCCGCGGCGATGCCGCTGGTCAGCCCGAGCACGAGGGTGATCACCAGCGCGTAGGCCGACAGCGCGATGGTCACCGGCAGCCGGGTAAACGTCGCCCGCACCACCGGCTCGCCGAGCAACAGCGAGCGGCCGAGATCGCCGTGCAGGAGATTCACATACCAGCGAAAGAGCTGCGTCGGCAGCGGCTGATCCAGCAGCAGGTCATGCCGGATATTGGCGATCTGCTCTGGGGTGGCCGACAATCCGGCAATCGCCGCGGCCGGATCGCCGGGGATCATATGGATCATGCCGAAGGTGATGAGGCTGACGATCAGCAGGATCGGCAGCGCGCTCGCCAGCCGTCGCGTGACGATGCCGATCATGACTCAGCAAAAGCGTCCTCCCCCTCCCCTTGAGGGAGGGGGTTGGGGGGAGAGGTGCGTGCGCCCGGACCCAACCGGTGCACGCACCCCTCCCCCCAACCCCCTCCCACAAGGGGAGGGGGAGTGTTGCGACCCGTATCCCCGCCACGCCTTCCGTCGCTCACTTCTCGAACCACACATCCGCCATGCGCGGAATGCGGAATGGTACGAAGCCCTTCACGTTCGACCTTACCCCCTGCACCTTGGTGAACGATCCGAACGGAATGGCATACACCTGCTCCAGCACGTATTTCTGCATCGCCGCAAAGGCCTGTTGCCGGCCCTCCGGTGTCGGCAGCCGGTTCATGTCGTTCCACAGCCGCACTACCTCCGGGTCGTCCACCCCTCCGGCCGGACGATACACGGCGTTCGGCGGAGCAAAGAACTGCATCGTCGCCAGGGACCCAAGCGCAGGCTGCGTGCCCCACCCGGTATAGAAGAAGTTCCAGCCGCTGTCGGAATGCTGCGAGAGCTGCACCGAGGTCGGCCAGTCCGTCACCTTCAATTGCGCGTTGATGCCGACCGCTTGCAATTCCTGCTGCATCACCAGCGCCGAGTTGTACATCGGCGGATAGTCCTTGTCGGTCAGCAGCACGACCGGTTCACCTTTATAGCCTGACTGTGCCAGGTATTGCTTCGCCAAGGCGACATTGTGCAGGTTGTAGGTCTCCTTGCCGGCGTCGGCATAGTCGGCCTGGTTCGGATATTGGAAGCCAACATTCAGCTTGTAGTTGCCGTCGGACGCCGCATCCATGATCTCGTCCATGTCCAGCGCCGCCTGCACCGCCTTGCGGAACATCAGGTCGTTGGTCGGCGGTACCGAGACGTTCGGGTAGCTGATCTGAATCCACCAGTTCTGCAACGGCAGGATGGTGATGTTGGATTCCTTCTTCAGGTCGGGGACCGATTTCGCAGGGATGTCCTCGACGCCCTGCAATTCGCCGGTCCGCAATCCGGCCACGCGCGCGCCCGGCTCCGTGACGATGCGGAAGGTTACCGTGTCGAAGCATGCCTGCTTGTAGCCGCCGAAGCCGGTGCGCTGGTCGAAATTGGCATTGGGCGTGTAGCCGTCATAGCGCTTCAGCTTCACGTGGCTGCCGGGCACCGATTCGACGAGCTGGTACGGTCCGGTGCCGATCGTCTTGAGCTGCTGCGGCGGATCGTCCTTGTTCTCGGCAGGGATGATGACGATCGGCACGCTGAACGAACTCAAAGCGATCAGGAATGTCGGCTGCACCTGCTTCATGTGGATGACAAAGGTGTCCTTGTCCGGTGCATCCCAGCGATCGACATTGGCCAGCATGCTGCGCTCCAGCCCGATGCGGGCGTAGCGATCGAACGATGCCACCACGTCGGCCGAGGTCATCGGTTTGCCGTTATGGAAATGCACCCCCTGGCGCAGCTTGAACGTATAGGTGAGGTGGTCGGGCGCCTCGGTCATCGACGCGGCCAGATCGAGGATCGGGCTGAAATTCTCGTCGCGCGTCATCAGCGCTTCGTAGATGTTCATCGCGATGTTGCGCGTCGAGATGGTCGCCGAGGTCATCTGGTCCAGGCTGTTGATGTTGGCTTCCTGGCCGAAGGTGAAGTCGCCGCCGACATGCGGGCACTTGAACTGGTCAGCGAACGCGGGCGCGGCGCCCAGCGCCAGGCCGGCAAGCAGCCCCACCGACGCCAAAATCCTTCGTCGCATGCGATATCTCCCACGTTGCAGCCATCCCGGTACAGCTCTGCCGCTGCTTGCCGCAAACCGTGCGGGAGTTGCGCGTGCGCCGTCAAGTCGGGGAAGCGGGCCGCTGGCGTCGGCGTGCCACGAGTCGGCCAGAGCGTTTCCAGGCTGACTGGAACCATCGAGGCCCCTGTCATCGCGAGCAGCAAGGCGACAGGCAACGCGGTCGCCGACCGACCTCGCCGCCCCTTGACCTTCCAGTGCTGGTAACCCCCATCTAGGCGCTGGACCACACCAGGACACTGCCAGCATGCCAGCGACCGTCGAACCCTCCACCAATCCCCAACGCCTCGCCATCACCGGCATGACCTGCGCCGGGTGCGTCGGCGCGGTCACCCGCGTGCTTGCGCGCGTGCCGGGCGCCGCCCGCGTCCAGGTGACGCTCGAAACCGGCCAGGCCGAGGTGGCCGGCAGCGCCGCCCCGGACGCATTGCTCGCCGCCGTGCGCAAGGCCGGCTACGGCGCGGAGTTCCTTGCCTCGTAAGGCGCGTCACCCATGAACGCCCCGGTCGTCGCACCGCAAGCTGCCGCGCACCCGGCGAACACCGAGCAGCACGTCCGCGTGCCGATCTCCGGCATGACCTGCGCCACCTGCGCCGGCCGCGTGGAAGCCGCGTTGAATGCAATCCCGGGCGTCGCCGCCACGGTGAACCTGGCGGACGAACAGGCCGACCTGCGCTTCGACCCGCACCGGACCACTCCGGCCCAACTAGCCAGCGCCGTGCAAGCCGCCGGCTACGACATCCGCCCCGACCGCCGCGATCTGGCGATCGTGGGCATGACCTGCGCCACCTGCGCGGGCCGGGTAGAGCATGCCCTTGCGACGGTGCCCGGGGTCCTCCACGCCGAGGTCAACCTCGCGACACAGCGTGCGACGGTGGAGGGCCTGGGTGGCCTGCTGCGCCCCGCCGCGCTGATCGAGGCCGTGCAGGACGCCGGCTACGACGCCACGCTGCTCACCGGCGACGCCGCCCAGCAACGCGCCGCCGAGCAAGCCGACGCCGCCCGCCTCCACCGCTTGCTCATGCAGGTTGTGGTCGCCGCAGCGCTGAGCCTGCCCCTGTTGCTGCCGATGGCCGGACTCCCTTTGCCCGGCTGGCTGGCTCTGCTGCTCGCCACGCCGGTGCAGTTCGTCATCGGCGCCCGGTTCTACGTCGCTGCCTGGAAGGCCTTGCGCGCCGGCACCGGCAACATGGACCTGCTGGTCGCCCTCGGCACCTCCGCTGCGTATCTCTACAGCCTGTTCCTGGTGGCGACCGGAACCGCGCACCACACCTATTTCGAGGCCGCCGCCGTCGTCATCACCCTGGTGCTGTTCGGCCGCTGGCTGGAGGCGCGGACGCGCCGCGCTACTGGCGACGCGATCCGCGCCCTGCTGGCACTGCGCCCGGAAACCGCCCGCATCGAACGCGCGGGCGGCGAAATCGAGCTGCCGATCGCCGCCGTCGCCGAGGGTGACGTCGTGGTGGTGCGCCCCGGCGAACGTTTTCCCTGCGACGGCTGCGTCCTTACCGGCGCCTCCCAGGCCGACGAGAGCCTGCTCACCGGCGAAAGCCTGCCGGTGGAGAAGCGGCCGGGCGACAGCGTCACCGGCGGGGCGATCAACGGCGCCGGCCTGCTGCGCGTGCAGACCACCGCGGTCGGGGCAGACAGTACCCTGGCTCGCATCATCGCCCTGGTCGAGGGTGCCCAGTCGCACAAGGCACCGGTGCAGCGGCTGGTCGACCGGGTGGCGGCGGTGTTCGTGCCCATCGTGCTCGCTTGCGCGCTGGCCGCCATGCTCGGCTGGTGGCTGATCGGCGGCAGTTTCCCGGCGGGGCTGATCGCCGCCGTGTCGGTCCTGGTGATCGCCTGCCCTTGCGCGCTCGGGCTGGCGACGCCGGCCGCGCTGATGGCCGGCACCGGCGCCGCCGCCCGTGCCGGCATCCTGATCCGTGACGCCGAGGTGCTGGAACGTGCCCGCCAGATCGACACGGTGGTGCTGGACAAGACCGGCACGCTGACCGAGGGCCGCCCGGCGGTTGCGGAAATCCTGGCCGCGCCATCCGTCCCTGCTCTCTCCGTCCCGGCTCCCACCGTCCCCGTTCCCGCCGTCCTCGTTCCCACCGTCATGGCGGGCGAAGGCCCGCCATCCACGACTTTCCTGCGTGGCACCGCACAAAGTCGTGGATGGCGGACCTTCGCCCGCCATGACGGCGGGAGCGGCGCGCATGACGAGAGCAGCGTGCATGACGGAGCGGTCCGACATGATGGGGGTGCCACGTCTGCCGAGAGTGCCACGCATGACGGGACTGCCACGCCGGATCAGACAAACCTCCTCGCCATCGCCGCCGCGGCACAGACCGGCAGCGAGCATCCGCTGGCCCGTGCCATCCTGGCCCGCGCGGCCGGCCTGCCGCTACCGCCACTCGGCGACTTCCAGAGCCAAGCCGGCCTTGGCCTGATCGCAACGGTCAGCGGGCGGCGCATCGCCATCGGCAATCGCACCCTGATGCGGCAGCACGACGTCACGCTGACGCTGGAGGAGGCCGCCGCCGCGCTGGAAGCGCAAGGCCGCACCGTCATGTTCGTGGCCGCCCTGGAACCGCGCCCCCTGATGCTCGGCGCCATCGCAGTCATCGACCCGGTACGGCCCACCGCCGCCGCCGCGCTACGCCGGCTGCGGGCGCTGGGCATCGCCACCGTGCTGCTGACCGGCGACAACCAGCGCAACGCTGCGGCGGTGGCGACGGCGCTCGGCATCGCCGAGGTGCGCGCCGAGGTGCTGCCCGCTGGAAAAGCCGTCGAAATCGTCCGGTTGCAGCAGAACGGCCACTGCGTCGCGATGGTCGGCGACGGCGTGAACGACGCGCCGGCGCTGGCGCAGGCCGATCTGGGCATCGCCATGGGAGGTGGCGCGGATGTCGCGATCCAGGCCGCCGGTATTACGCTGATGCGCGGCGATCCGATGCTGATCGCCGACGCCATCGCCATCAGCCGGGCGACGGACAGGAAGATCCGGCAGAACCTGTTCTGGGCGTTCGCCTACAACGTCGTCGGCATTCCGCTCGCCGGGTTCGGGCTGCTGTCACCGGTGATCGCCGGGGCGGCGATGGCATTCTCCTCGGTCAGCGTGGTGTCCAACGCATTGCTGCTGCGCCGCTGGCGCCCGGGGGGTCAACCATGAGCGTGACCATTGGCGAAGCGGCCGAACGGTCCGGCGTGCCGGCGAAGACCATCCGCTATTATGAGCAGATCGGACTGATCGGCGCGGCGTCGCGTGGCGCGAATATGTACCGCAGCTATACGGATGCGGACGTGGAAATGCTGCGGTTCATCGGTCGCGCCCGGCGGCTGGGGTTCTCGGTGCAGGACCTGAAGCAGCTCGTCGCGCTGTATCGTGACCGCGAGCGCGCCAGTGCCGACGTGAAGGCCATCGCCTTGCAGCATGTCGGGCGGATCGACCGAAAGCTTGTAGAGCTCCAGACGGTGCGCGCGGCGCTGGCCGACCTCGCGTCACGCTGCCACGGCGACGCACGGCCGGAGTGCCCGATCCTGGACGAGCTCGCGGCGGGCCACACGCACACCACCGCCAACCGGTCGTAGCCGGCAATCCATCACCGCCGCTCCGCCCACCTTGGCGCCAGTCGCGGGACAGGCGTGCGACCGGCGGCGTGCGGCGGCCCGGCGACGGGCGCTCTGTCACATTGCCCGGATCAGAGCGGTCATTCTCATAAATAAAACCGAGGCGCGAATCGTCTGGGGTGTCTTCTCGCTTGGATTACAGTGGAAGACCAATTAATACACGTCAGACGGGCGGCATTACCCCTTGACGCCGCGCATAAACGTCCAATTGTCGATACGGTCGCTAACGGAGAACAGGATCGGTGGACCGGCTGACCAGCATGACGGTGTTCGCCCGGGTGGCGGCGGCACGCAGTTTCTCGAGCGCGGCGCGGGAACTCGGCATATCGCAGGCCACCGCCAGCAAGCATGTGCAAACGCTGGAGGACTGGCTGGGCACGCGGTTGCTGCACCGCACGACGCGGCGGGTCGGACTGACCGAAACCGGCGAGAACTTCTTCGCTCAGTGCACGCGGATCCTGGAGGACCTGGAGACGGCGCGGCAGATTGGCCGGACCGCGGTCAATCTGCGTGGCAACCTGCGCATCACGGCACCGGTCGGGTTTGGCACTACCCGCCTCGCACTCCTCATCGTCGAGTTCATGGCGGAACACACGGACCTGCTGCTGACCGTCAACCTCTGCGACCGGCCGGTCGACATCATCGAGGAGGGCTTCGACCTGGCGATTCGCTTCGGTGCAAGCCCCGGCGACGATGGCGGGCTGATCGTGCACCGCTTTCAACCGCTGCGTTTCGTCATCTGCGCCGCGCCCGGCTATCTGGTTGCGTACGGCACGCCGGAGGTGCCAGCCGACCTCGCCCAGCATCTTTGCCTCACCGACAGCCGCCACCCCGGCGACGTTTGGCGCTTCACCGGCCCTGACGGGGATGCCGAGGTGCGGGTGAGCGGCCTGCTGAAGACCGATAACGGTATGCTGCGCCGCGCAGCGGCCCACGCCGGAGCCGGCGTGCTGTTGGCACCGGAATTCCTGGTGCACGACGACTTGGCGACGGGGAAGCTGGTCCAACTGCTGCCCGGCTACACGCTCCCCGCATGGAACCTCGACGCCGTGTGCACCGCCTATCGGGGGGCCTTGCCGAACGTGCGTAGCTTTATCGCCTTCCTGGCGGCACGGCTGGGGTAGCAGGGACACGGCAAGACTCTCAGCCGCTTGCGGGAGAGGGTGAAGCGAACCGGCGGGTAAGGGTCACGCGGAGGCAAGCCGCAGGTCGGCCCGTTACAGCCGTGACCGCATCAGGCCGCCACGACGGCGTCCAACCGGTTGATCTGCGTCAATGACAATTTGGTCTGTTCGACGACCTTGCACCGCGCCGTAAACCTCTTTCCGCTGCGCGGGATAGGTCGCGGCGCGCAGCGACGAGGGTGATCGGGTCGGCACGCGGCATTCTCGATCCTGCGCACCATGGCACCCTCACCCGCCGCTTCGCGGCGACCTCTCCCGCGTCGCGGGCGAGGTGTAGAGAGAGGCGGAATGTGAACTACGTCTTCCAGTTCGGCGACGTGTGGGCGGCATGGCCCGACCTGCTGTGGGGATGCTGGCTCACCATCCAGCTCTCCGCTGTGTCGATGGTGCTCGGGCTGCTGGTCGCCGTGTTGGGCGCGCTGGGCAAGACCATGGGGCCGAAGCCGGTCCGCTGGGTGGTGGATGCCTATGTCGAGGTGATCCGCAACACGCCATTCCTGGTGCAGATCTTCATCATCTTCTTCGGTCTGCCGCGTGCCGGAATCATGCTGACATCGAACCAGGCCGCCTTGCTCGCCATGGTGGTGAATGTCGGCGCCTACGCCACCGAGATCGTCCGCGCCGGCATCGAAAGCATCGGCCGTGGCCAGATCGAGGCCGGCCTGGCGCTCGGCCTGCGCCCGTTGCAGGTATTCCGCTACGTCGTGCTGTTCCCCGCGATCAGCACCGTCTATCCGGCGCTGTCCAGCCAGTTCATCCTGCTGATGCTCAATTCGAGCGTGGTGTCGACGATTTCCGCGCAGGAACTGACGGCCACCGCCAACGACCTGCAATCGCGCACCTTCCGCAGTTTCGAGATCTACATCGTCGTCACCGGCATCTACCTGGCGTTGTCGATGCTGTTCTCCGCTGCGTTCGGCGGCATCCATCGGGCGGTGTTCGCACGCCCCGGCCAGCGCTGAGACGGGCGGCTCGCAATGCGCGCATTCGGCATCGATGAGGCGCTGTTCATCATCGCGGCGGTGCGCTGGACGCTGCTGCTGTCGCTGCTGGCATTCACCGGCGGCGGCATCGTCGGGCTGCTGATCGCGCTGGCCCGCACCGCGCCACCGACCTGGCTGCGCCGCACCGCCGCCGGCTACATCCAGTTGTTCCAGGGGACGCCGCTGCTGATGCAGCTTTTTCTCGTCTTCTTCGGCGCCAATCTGTTCGGCGCCAATGTCGCCCCGATAACCTCGGCGGCCATCGCGCTGACGCTGAACGGAGCGGCGTTTCTCGGCGAGATCTGGCGCGGCTGCATCCAGGCGATCCCGAACGGCCAGTGGGAAGCCGCGACGGCGCTCGGCATGCGGCATTTGCCGCGCATGCGCTACGTGATCCTGCCGCAGGCCGGCAAGCTCGCCATCGCCCCCACCGTCGGCTTCCTGGTGCTGCTGCTCAAGAGCACGTCGCTCGCCTCGATCATCGGGTTCGTCGAGGTCACCCGCGCCGGGCAGATCATCAACAACGTGACGTTCCGGCCGTTCCTGGTGTTCGGCATCGTCGCCGCGATCTACTTCGTCCTGTGCTGGCCGCTGTCGTTGCTCAGCCAGCGCCTCGAACAGCGGTTCGGCACCGTGTCGCGCTGAACGCTGCATCCCCATCGCACAAGCGGGCAAAGCAGCCGAACCGCGCGTGCAGGACAGGTTTTTCGGCCGCAGGGAGACGCTCGATGTCATCAGGATCTTCGCCAGGTTTCGCCCGCCGGCCGCTCGCCGCGCTCGGCCTTACCGGTTTGGCGCTCGCCGCGCTCGGCGCCAGCCAACCGGCGGCGGCACAGAGCGTCGACGATATCCTCGGCAAGAAGAAATTGCAGGTGGGGATCCTGGTGGATCTGCCGCCGTTCGGCGTGGTGAATGCCAAGAACGAATATGAAGGCTACGACGTCGATGTCGCCCGGCTGATGGCGAAATACCTCGGCGTGGACCTGGAGCTGGTGCCGGTCACCGGCCCGAACCGCATTCCCTATCTGCTCACCAACAAGGTGGACGTGCTGGTGGCGACGTTCGGCATCACGCCGGAGCGCGCGCGCCAGGTGCAGTTCGCGATCCCCTACAGCAGCATCGACATCGTGCTGATGGCGCCGAAGACTCGCACGATCGCCAACGCGGCGGACCTCAAGCCGCTGAAGGTCGGCGTCGCACGGGCCAGCACGCAGGATACCGCGATCAGCGCCGCCGCGCCGCAGGGTACGCGGATCATGCGCTTCGACGACGACGCAACGACGGCGCAGGCGCTGCTGTCCAACCAGATCGATGCGATCGGAGTGAACACCATCACCGGCAAGCAGATCCAGACGATGAACCCGGACGCCGGCTACGAGACCAAGTTCGTGCTGCGCCACCAGCCGAACGGCATCACGCTGCGCCGCGGCCAGAGCGATCTGCATCAGTGGGTCAACACCTTCATCTACTTCATCAAGAACAATGGCGAGCTGGACGCGATCTGCCAGAAATGGCTGGGCGTCCCGCTGCCCGAACTGCCGGTGTTTTAGAGGCGGGCAGTGGTGTGTGGGGAAGATGATCAAGGAGTGCGACGCGGTATTCTCCCCCTCCCCTTGAGGGAGGGGGCCGGGGGGAGGGGTCGTGCATCTGCTGGCCGGCGGATGTACGCACCCCTCCCCCTACCCCCGCCCTCAAGGGGAGGGGGAGAATGTCACTTCGCCCGCATAAGGAGCGCGGTTGCGGATGGATAACCTGCCTGTATCGGATGATTGCATCGTCACGATGGACGGCGTCGATAAGTATTTCGGCGCCTTTCGTGCCTTGCACGACATCACGCTGCGGGTGCACCCGGGTGAGCGTATCGTGCTCTGCGGGCCTTCCGGGTCCGGCAAGTCCACGTTGATCCGCTGCATCAACCAGCTCGAACACCACCAGGCCGGGCGCATCACCTTCGACGGCATGGAGGTCGGGCCGCGCACCAAGGGACTCGATCGGGTGCGGCGCGAGATCGGCATGGTGTTCCAGTCATTCAACCTGTTCCCGCACTTGACCGTGTTGCAGAACTGCGTGCTGGCGCCGACCAAAGTGCGCGGCATGGCACGAGACGAAGCCGAGGCGCTGGCCCGCGAATTGCTCAAACGTGTCCGCATCCCGGAGCAGGCGGACAAGTATCCGGCGCAACTCTCCGGCGGGCAGCAGCAGCGGGTGGCGATCGCCCGCGCCCTGTGCATGCACCCCAAGGTGATGCTGTTCGACGAGCCGACCTCGGCGCTGGATCCCGAGATGGTCAAGGAAGTACTGGAGACCATGATCGGCCTGGCGGAGGACGGCATGACCATGCTGTGCGTGACGCACGAGATGGGCTTCGCCCGCAGCGTTGCGCATCGCGTGGTGTTCATGGATCAGGGCGAGATCGTCGAACAAGCACCACCGGACGAGTTCTTTGCCAACCCTCGTAACGAGCGAACGCGGACTTTCCTTGGGCAGATTCTGTCGCACTAGAGCACTTCCACCCTGACTGGACTCGTCGGGACTGCCACGCTCCTCGCAAAGACAGGTGATGGCGAGCGTTTCGAGTCGGGGGGGTGGAAGTGCTCTAACCCGATGCTGCATGGCCGCACCGGACGGCCAATCTGCCGCTCCGTGTGCGTAGTCCCAGGCCCCTGTATGGCTTGCTCAGGGCGCCGACGCGGTGCATCCTGACGCTTGGAAGGCAGGAAAGACCCTCACCAAATGCCCGCCCGATTCGCGGTTGGCAGCGGGTGGGGTAAAGCACAGCGTGAGCCGGTTCTCGACATACGAAGTACCGGAAATCTCACCCAACGGGGGCTCAGCAATTGGCATTCGCAATTCTGGCCGGAAGCGTCGAGGGGCAGCGTAATCGGGCCATCGTCGCCGGCACTGTAGGCAACGTCCTCGAATGGTTCGACTTTGGCGTCTACGCTTATTTCGTCCCGGTGATCTCCCAGCTATTCTTCCCTTCGAGCGATCCGCTGGCGTCGCTGCTGCTGACATTCGCGGTGTTCGGGGTCGGCTTCGTCATGCGGCCGGTCGGCTCGATCTTGTTCGGCATCTACGGCGACCGCGCCGGCCGGCGCAAGGCGTTGAGCGCGGTCATCTTCCTGATGGCCTTCTCGACCCTGGCGATCGGCCTGCTGCCGACCTATCAGCAGGTCGGTGTCCTCGCGCCAACCCTGCTCGTCATCATTCGGCTGCTGCAAGGCCTGTCGGCCGGCGGCGAATGGGGCGGATCGACCTCCTATCTCGTGGAATTCGCGCCGGAGGGACGCCGCGGCTTCATCGGATCCTGGCAGCAGGTCAGTGTCGGCGCCGGGTTCCTGCTGGGTTCGCTGAGCGCCGCTTTCATCAACCAGGTGATGCCTCACGACGCGGTGGTGTCGTGGGGCTGGCGTATCCCGTTCATCCTCGGGATCGTGGTCGGGCTGCTGGGCGCCTATCTGCGCTGGCGGCTCAGCGACACACCGAAATTCACCGAAATCGAACAGCATCACGAGGTCTCCCGGGCGCCCTTCACCGAGGCGGTGACGACCTATTGGCGCGAAACCCTGACCGTCTTCGGCCTTACATTGCACAACACGGTGGCCTACTACATCCCCATCGTCTACATGACGAGCTACATCATTTCACATTCGCACGTGTCGCCGTCATCCGCCTTGTGGATCGGCACCACCTGCCTGACGGTGTTCGTGATCCTGATTCCGATCTGGGGCGCGCTGTCCGACCGCATCGGCCGCAAGCCGCTGCTGCTGCTGTCCTCCGGCGGCTACATCATCCTGTCCTATCCGCTGTTCATGATGGCGTCCTCGGGCAGCTTCGCGCTGGCTTTCCTCGCGCAGCTTACGATGATCGTGTTCCTGTCGTTTTTCTCCGGCGCCTGTCCCGCGACCTACTCCGAGATTTTCCCGACGAAGGTGCGCTACACGGCGTTGTCGATCGGCTACAACATCGCGGTGGCAATCTTCGGCGGGTTCGCTCCGTTCATCGCGACCTGGCTGATCAAGATGACCGGCAACAGCCTGGCGCCGGCCTATTATCTGATCGCCGCGGCCGTCATCACCTTTCTGGTCGTGCTGCGGATCAAGGAGACCGCGTTCTCGCCGCTGAAATAGCGGCGCCCTGTCCTCCACGGCGTGGCCGTCCTTCACGTCGTCCCTGGGTCACGCCGATGCACGGCCATGACGAGCGACCGCGTTTTGGTCACGACCACATCCCGGCCGATCCGCGCATCCCGTCCGATCCGCGCATCGCCGAGCCACACCCCATCCAGACCGGCGCGGAAGGCGCAGAATCCAGCCGCTGCTTCGCGCGGGCCAACAGCTCGGGCGGCACCGTGCCATGCGCCGTGTCGGCGGTCTCGACGCCGGCGAGCGCGTCCCCGGGGATCGGCGAATGCCTTGACGGTCGCGCCCCGGACCGCCTGGCGGATGCTTCCCCGGCCAGGACGGGTCGGCATCCGGGGTTCGCAGCGGCGGCGCGACGCTGACCCGGTCGCTCTTGCGGGTAGATCGGTCGGCAGGCCAGGGGCGCGGGCCGGGCAGGCAACTCCCCGCCAGCCTTCTGCAACCCTCGCCCCGACCGCGCGACGTTCCACGGTCCCGGCTGTCGGCCGCCGGCGCGGCGCAGGATCTGGGCCCGGCTTAGCCGTTTGGAAACGCTTCGTTAGGGGAATGCCGTGTCAAATGCCCCCGCGCGACAAGGAATGGGTGCGCCCATGCATGACACCACCGCTTCGGTCCGGCCCGGCGATCCCGCCATGCCGGCCGCCGCGACCCGCGATGACGCGGCGCTGCCCCCGGCGGCCGGCAATGCCGCCGCCATGCACCCTGCCAGGGCAGGCGACAACCTGCGCGACGCCCTGCTCGACAGCCGCCAGCGCTGGCGCGACCTGGTCATCCAGGCGGCGGATTTCGCCTTCGAGACCGACGAATGGGGCCGCTTCGTCTTCGTCGTGCCCGATCCGGCGCTCGGCTGGTCCGCCTCCATGCTGGTCGGCCAGCCGGCCGAGCTGTTGCTCGCCGACGGCGCCGAACGCACCAGCTTCAACCCGTTCCGCGTCGGCGTGGCGGTGCGGCGGCGGCGCGCCTGGCTGAAACGCGGCGACGGCGGCGTCGCCAGCCTCACCTTCGCCGCGGCACCGTTGCTCGACCCGCAGGGACGGGTCGTCGGCGCCCGCGGCATCGGCCTCGACGTCACCGAATACGACGGCCACGAGGCTCAGGTCGCCGCCGCGTTCCGGCGCGGCGAGGTGCTGGACCACATCCTCTGGCGGATGGGGCAGGAGGTGCTGGCCCCGCGCATGATGCGCGGTGCGCTGGACGCGCTGGTCAACGCATTGGGCGCGGAAGGCGCCGGGGTGGTCGTGCAGCCGGGCGACGCCGTTGCGGCGACCCTGGCGTACCAGGCGGGCGGCGGTGGCACCGCGGTGCTGGATGTCGCGGCGGGGTTGCTGCAACGCGGTGCCGTCGCCGCGGGCCAGGCGAACAATGACGACGGGCGCCGGGTGCTGGTCTCGCCCTGCCAGCCGCGCTTCGGCGACCCCGCCTGCCTGGCGGTGTGGCGCGTCGCCGGCGCCCGCCCCTGGGACAACGAGGACCGGCTGTTGCTCGCCGCCGCGGCCAACCTGATCCGCTTCGTGCTGGAGCATGAGGCCATCCAGCGCGAAATGGCGCGGCAGGCCCGCACCGACCCGCTGACCGGATTGCTCAACCGGCGCGCCTTCCTGGAAGAGAGCGCCCGCTGCGCCGAGCGGCTGGACCGCGAGGAGATGCCGGGCACCCTGATGTTCGTCGACCTCGACAACTTCAAGGTGGTGAACGACCAGATGGGCCACGAGATGGGCGACCAGGTGCTGATGCACACCGCCACGCTGCTGCGCAACGTGGTGCGGCCGACGGATCTGGTAGCCCGCCTCGGCGGCGACGAGTTCGCGGTCTGGCTGAACGGCGCCGACCACATGACGGCCGCCGAACGCGCCGAACAACTGCGGACCCAGGTGCCACGCGAGATGAGCGAGCTTGCCGGCAGCCCGACACTGCGTCTGGGCGTGTCGATCGGCATCGCCACGCGGCACCACGGCAGCCTGGAACCGATCGACAGCGTGATGCGCCGCGCCGACATGGCGATGTACGAGGTCAAGCATCAGGGCCGCGGCCACTGGCTGGTGGCGCCGGAGGGGCCGACGTGACGCACATGGCCCGAAGAGCTGACGCATTGGCGCCGCCGTCGTCGTCACGCCGGGCCCCGGGCATGCGACGCGGGCACCGGCATGCCGATGCTGCGGCGCCCCTGCGTCACTGTCAGGGGCGGCCGGCATGACCCGCACCGCCCCGAATTTGGCTGCGCCCGACTTGTCGCCGCTCAGTCTGTCGCCCGACGAGGTGAAGCGGGTTCGCCAGGGCGCCGATGAGCATGCCGAACCGGAGGTGCTCCAGATGCTGGCGACCGACCGGTCGGTGACAGTCCGGGCGGCCCTGGCGTTGAATCCGGCGTCACCGTCGCAGGTCAACCGCGCGCTCGCCCAGGACCCCGATGAGCGTGTCCGTATCCTGCTGGCGCGCCGGCTGGCCGGGCTGGTGCCCGGTCTCGCCGCCGAGGAGCAGGTGCGGCTGCAACGGCAGACGTACGAGACATTGACCGCTCTGGTGACCGATGCGGCGGTGCGGGTGCGCGCCGCGGTCGCCGACGTGCTGAAGGACATGCCGCAGGCGCCCCGCGCGCTGATCCTGCAACTGGCGCAGGACCAGACGGTGATGGTCAGTGCGCCGATCATTCGCTTCTCCCCCCTGCTGACCACCGACGATCTGCTCTCGCTGATCGCCGAGGCACGCTCGCCGGGAACCGTGATCGCGGTGGCCGGACGGCCAGGGATCGACACACAGGTGTCCGATGCCATCGCGGCGACGGCGGACAGCGCGGCAATCCGTGCGCTGCTGTGCAACCGGACGGCGCAGATCCGCGAGGCCACGCTGGACGCGCTGGTCGCCGGCGCGGCCGATCATCAGGATTGGCACGAGCCGCTGGTGAACCGCCCCGGCCTGCCGCCGCGCGCCGCCCGCGCGCTGGCGGACATCGTCGCGACGAACCTGCTCGAGGTGCTCGCCCAGCGTGCCGACCTGCCGCCGGCGCTCGCGGCGGAAATGCACGACCGGCTCGCCGCGCGGCTCGATGCGGCGGGTCCTGCGCCGCGGGTCCGCGAGCCGACGATGGATGAGGCGCTGGCCGAGGCCCATGGCCTGGCGCGGGCCGGCCGCCTGAACGAGGACACGGCGCTGGAGACGGCGCGGCGCGGCGACGCGCAGTTTGCCGCGGCGTTGCTGGCCGTGGCGGCCGGCGTGCCGGTGTCGGTGGTGGATCGTGCGGCCTCGCTGCGCAGCGCCAAGGGCCTGGTCAGCCTGGCGTGGAAGGCCGGGTTCAGCATGCGCGCGGCGGGTGCGTTACAGACGCTGTTGGGGCGCCTCGGTCCGGATGCCATCCTGCCCCCCGGACCGGGCGAGGGTTTCCCACTCGCCGTCGAGGAGATGCGCTGGCAGTTGGATTTTCTCGGACGAATGGGCCGCTAACCCCTCTCCCACGCGATGGGAGAGGGCAGGGTGAGGGTGTCGCCTGCGCCCCGCTGCACCCTCACCCTCGATGCTCCGCATCTCGACCTCTCCCGCTTCGCGGGAGAGGTTGTTAGCGGGGCGCCATGCGCAGGGCGCCGTCCAGGCGGATCACCTCGCCATTAAGGAACCGATTGGTCGCGATGTGCTCCACCAGTGCGGCGAACTCCTCCGGCAGCCCGAGACGCGGCGGATACGGGACACTTGCCGCCAGGCTCTGCTGCACCTCGGGTGGCAGCCCCTCCACCATCGGCGTGTGGAACAGGCCCGGCGCGATGGTCATCACCCGTACCCCGGCGCGCGCCAGTTCACGCGCCGCCGGCAGGGTCATGCCGACCACGCCGCCCTTCGACGCAGCATAGGCCGCTTGCCCGACCTGCCCTTCATAGGCCGCGATCGAGGCGGTATTGACGATCACGCCGCGCTCGCCCTCTTCCAGCGGCTCCAGTGCCGACATCGCCGCCGCCGACAGCCGCAGCATATTGAAGCTGCCGATCAGGTTGACGCGGATCACCCGCTCGAACGCCGCCAGTGGCAACGGCCCGTCGCGTCCGACGATGCGTCCCGCGGTGCCGACCCCGGCGCAGTTCACCAGCATGCGTTCCACGCCGTGCGCCGCGCGCGCCTCGGCCAGCGCCGTCTCGGCCGATACCGGGTGAGCCACGTCGCACGCCACGCCCAGGCCGCCGAACCGCGCCGCGCTCGCCACCGCCGCATCATGATTGATGTCCAGCACGGCGACCCGGCAGCCGGCCCGCGCCAACAGCGCCGCTGTCGCCGCGCCCAGGCCGGAGCCCCCGCCGGTCACCACCGCCGCCTGTCCTCGCAGCAACATGCATCGTCTCCCACGGTTCGCCGATCACCCAGTGTAGCGGCTGGGTCGGCGTCATCCCAACCCGATCAGAGCCGGGGCCAGGGCTGCCGGTACCCGTTCCGGCGCCGCCATCCCATCCAGCCCCATCTGCGCCAGCCACGCGGCGAACTCCGGTGCCGGTTGCAAACCCAGCACCCCGCGCAGATACAGCGCGTCGTGGAACGAGGTGCTCTGGTACGACAGCATCACGTCGTCCGCCCCCGGCACGCCCATCACGTAGGTGACGCCGGCGACGCCGAGCAAGGTCAGCAGCGCGTCCATGTCGTCCTGGTCGGCCTCGGCGTGGTTGGTGTAGCAGACATCCACCCCCATCGGCAGGCCGAGCAATTTGCCGCAGAAATGATCCTCCAGCCCGGCGCGGGTGATCTGCTTGCCGTCGTACAGGTATTCCGGCCCGATAAACCCGACGACGCTGTTCACCAGCAACGGCGAGAACGCCCGTGCCACCGCGTAGGCGCGCGCCTCCAGTGTCTGCTGGTCCACGCCATGATGTGCCCCGGCGGAGAGCGCGCTACCCTGGCCGGTCTCGAAATACATCACGTTGTCGCCCAGCGTGCCCCGGCGCAGCGACAACGCCGCGTCGCGCGCCTCGCGCAGCAGGGCCAGCGAGATGCCGAAGCCACGGTTCGCCGCCTCGGTGCCGCCGATCGACTGGAACACCAGGTCGACCGGAGCGCCGGCCTCGATGGCGCGCAGTGTGGTGGTGACGTGCGCCAGCACGCAGGTCTGCGTCGGGATGGCGTAGCGCTCGCGGATGGTGTCCAGCATGGTCAGCAGCGCCACGGTCGCCGCGATGCTGTCGGTGGCCGGATTCACGCCGATCACCGCGTCGCCGGCGCCGAGCAGCAGCCCGTCCAGCGTGGACGCCGCCACGCCGAGCGGATCGTCGGTCGGATGGTTCGGTTGCAGCCGCACCGACAGCCGGTTGGGCAGCCCGATCGTGTTGCGGAACCGGGTGACCACCCGGCACTTCGCCGCCACCGCCACCAAGTCCTGCAACCGCATGATCTTGCTGACCGCGGCGACGATTTCGGGGGTCAGGCCGGGACGCAGCGCGGCCAGTGCCTCGGGCGTCGCGGCCAGCAGGTGCTCGCGGAATTGCCCCACGGTCTGCGCGGCGATCGGGGCGAAGGCGGCGGGGGCATGCGTGTCCAGGATCAGCCGCGTGACCTCGTCCGCCTCGTAGGGGACCAGCGGATCGGCCAGGATCGCGGGCAACGGGGTGTCGGCCAGCGCCATCTGCGCCGCCACCCGCTCGGCCGCGCTCTCGGCTGCCAGTCCGGCCAGGGCGTCGCCGGAACGGAATGGCGTCGCCCGCGCCAGCAGCGTGCGCAGATCGGGGAAGACGTAGCGTGTCCCGGCGATGCTGTGGGCGTAGGGCAGCGGCAACCTCCCGCGTCGTCGTCGTGTACCTGTCCCGCCTGCGGCGGGTGAGGTGTGCCCATAGCCGGAAAATACCGCCAGCTGTGAGCAGGTTCACAGCCGGGCGTCGCCTCCGGGCCCATCATGCCCGCAACCTGGCCGTCACGCGCCAGCCCTGGAGGAGGCCGATCATGCCAATGTCCGCTGCCGCTTTCACTGCCGTCGAGGCCCTGCGTGCCGAGCAACGCTCGCGCTTGGGCAGCCCGATGCTGCCGCGCCTTTGGCGGGCGGCGCGCGGCGAGTGGCAGCGCCGGCGGGATCGTGCCATCGCGCAGAGCGTCTACCGGCTTGGCCATGCGGGCGTGAGTGCGGACTTCCGCACGGCGTGCGAGCGGCGCTGATCGTCCGGACATAAGGGGCGCGGACAGCCGGTTCGGCTGCCGTGGAGCCGTGTGCGTCATTCGCGCCAAGCCTGCGCCCGCGAAGGCTGGGGCAGGACCCCCAGGACGCCTGACTCTCCGACCCCGCTTTCGCAGCGGGCGGCGCCTCTCAGCCACAGCGGCAGACCCGTCAGCAAGGCCGACAGGCGCATCGTTGGCAGAAGCCGGCAGCGTCTCACAGGCCTTGGGGGTTCAACGCCGCGTCCTCGACCACCTCTCCGTAGCGGTAGTTGCTGATCACCACGAGGTAGGTATCCGCCTCGCCTAGCTTCGCCAGCGAGTTGGCGATGATGCCGCGATCCGCGATCGCCGGATCCCTCTCCATCATCAGCGGCAGCACGCCTTGGCCTTCGATCGCGTCGCGCACCGCCTCCCGGCACCCGCGCCGGTCCCGAAAACTGCTCGACACCACCACCTTGAAGACAACGTGCGCCATGCGCGCCTCGCTACCGCTTCGATGCGGGTGCTGTGCAACGCGTTCGGATGGTGGTGCATTGGGATTTATGCGCTGGCAGGTGCGGCATGCGGCTGGCGTCTAAACGCCGAGGCGATTGAATTGCCACGCCCGAATAGCACCGCCCCTGCGGATGACCCCAGGACCAGGCGACCACGTCGCCTCACCGCGGCCGACTCCGGACATAACCCCCTGGACTCTGCCTCCCCCATCGGCTAAACGCCCGCGCTTCATCGGAACGCGGGAGATCACGCTGCCCCCCTGGGCGGCCGGTCGCATGCACCGCGGTCCCCGGTAGTCGGAAGGACCTGGGATCATGGCGAAGAAAATCGTCGGCTACATCAAATTGCAAATCCCCGCCGGCAAGGCGAACCCGTCGCCGCCGGTCGGCCCCGCGCTGGGCCAGCGCGGCCTGAACATCATGGCCTTCGTCAAGGAATTCAACGCCACCACCCAGAACATGGAGCCGGGAATGCCGGTGCCGGTGGTGATCACCGCGTACGCCGACCGCACCTTCAGCTTCATCATGAAGACCCCGCCCAACACGTATTTCCTGATGAAGGCGGCGAAGATCGACAAGGGCACCACCGCCGCCGGCAAGTCCGCCTCGGTCGGCCGGGTCACCCAGAGCCAGTTGCGCGAGATCGCCGAGATCAAGATGAAGGACATGAACGCCAACGACATCGAGGGCGCGGTGCGCATGCTGGCCGGTTCGGCTCGCTCGATGGGCCTCACCGTGGTGGAGGGCTGAGCCATGGCAAAGACGGGAAAGCGGCTGAAGGCGATCCAAGCGGGGTTCGATAAGACCAAGACCTACCCGCTGCCCGAGGCGATCAAGCTGGTGAAGCAGAACGCGCGGGCGAAATTCGACGAGACGGTCGAGATGACGATGAACCTCGGCATCGACCCGCGCCACGCCGACCAGATGGTGCGCGGGCTGATCTCGCTGCCGAACGGCACCGGCAAGACGGTGCGGGTGGGCGTGTTCGCCCGCGGCCCGAAGGCGGAGGAAGCGCAGGCCGCCGGCGCCGACGTGGTCGGGGCCGAGGACCTGGCGGAAAAGGTGCAGGCCGGCGACATCGCGTTCGACCGCTGCATCGCGACGCCGGACATGATGGGCGTGGTCGGGCGGCTGGGTAAGATCCTCGGGCCGCGCGGGCTGATGCCGAACCCCCGCCTGGGCACCGTGACGATGGACCTCAAGGGCGCCATCAGCGCGGCCAAGGGCGGCCAGGTCGAGTTCCGCGCCGAGAAGGCGGGTATCATCCATGCCGGCATCGGCAAGGCCAGCTTCGATGAGGACAAGCTGCTGGCGAATGCCAAGGCGCTGGCGGATGCGATCCAGAAGGCCAAGCCGGCCGGTGCCAAGGGCACCTATGTACAGAAGGTGGCGCTGAGCTCCACCATGGGCCCGGGCGTCCGGGTGGACGCGGCCACGCTCGCCAACTGATCGAGATACGCCGTCCCGTCGGGCGAGGCCCCGGCGGGCGGTGCGCAGGGGGTGCCCCGTAGGGGGAACTTCCCGAACCTGTCCGAGACCGTTCGTGACCCCTCGCGGGGTCTTAAGGGGCCGCAAGGCACGCGCGCGGGAGACGGGGAAGCCAGAGCATCGCCCCGCGGCATCCCGGAGATCATCCGGAACCGCGGGAATGGCCTCCGGATCAAGTCCGGGGGCAAGCTTTGGTGGTTCCGGCTATGGACAGGCGAACCGGATCGCATCGGCGCCTGCCCCGGGTCTGACCCGGTGGTGCGTCCCGCTGCGGTCCTTGGGCAACCCGGCCAGGTGCGGTTCGCCGCACCCGGCCAGACTGGAGACGAGACTTGGACCGTACGGAGAAGCGGGAGTTCGTCGCCGGGCTCAATGCCGCGCTTGCCGCCACCACGATGATCGTCGTGACCCGCAACCAGGGTCTCACGGTCGCCGAGGCGACGGAGCTCAGGCGTCGGATGCGGGCCGCGGGGGCGACCTTCAAAGTCGCGAAGAACCGGCTGACCCACCTCGCTCTGGAAGGGACCCGATTCGACGGCCTCAAGCCCATGCTGAAGGGACCGACCGCGCTCGCCTGGGCGCAGGACCCGGTGGCAGTGGCCAAGGCGGCCGTCGAGTTCGCCAGGACCAACGAGAAGCTCGTGTTGATCGGTGGGGCGCTTGGCCCCCGGACGCTGGATGCGACCGGGGTGCGAGCACTCGCCGAGCTGCCGAGCCTGGATGTGCTGCGTGCCCAGATCGTGGGGATGATTTCCACCCCCGCGACCCGGATCGCCGGCGTGCTCCAGGCCCCGGGCGGGCAACTCGCACGCGTCTTTGGCGCCCTCGCCAGGAAGCATGAGGAGGGCGATGCCGTTGCCGCTGCCGCGTGATCACGAAACTGTGACCGCATGGCAACGCTGCGCGCAAGCGTGAAGATAGCCGGGGTACCCGGCTTGCATGGAACCAACCAAAGTCTAGATTAAGGGACACACGAACATGGCCGATCTGCAAAAGCTGGTGGACGAGCTGTCCAGCCTCACGGTGCTGGAAGCGTCGGAGCTCTCGAAATTGCTCGAAGAGAAGTGGGGCGTTTCTGCCGCTGCGCCGGTTGCGGCGGCTGCCGCGCCTGCCGCCGCCGCGGCTGCCGCTGCGCCGGCCGAGGAGCAAACCGAGTTCACCGTCATCCTGGCCAAGGCGGGCGACAAGAAGATCAACGTGATCAAGGAGATCCGGACCATCACGGGGCTCGGCCTGAAAGAGGCCAAGGACCTGGTGGAAGGCGCGCCGAAGACGGTAAAGGAAGGCGTGAACAAGGAAGAGGCCGCCAAGCTCCGCAAGATGCTGGAGGATCAGGGCGCCGCCGTGGAGGTCAAGTAGCACGGCTGAACGGGCACATTTCGGAGGCGTGGCACCGTCGGGCCACGCCTCCGCGACCGATCTGGAACCGGGCGGGAATCAGTCGATTCCCGTCCCGTTCCTGTTTTCTGACGAAGAATCTCCCCCTCCCCTTGAGGGAAGGGGCCGGGGGGAGGGGTGCCCGCCGCGACTGACCGTGCGTGGGAGCACCCCTCCCCCCACCCCCTCCCTCAAGGGGAGGGGGAGTTTCCTACCCAGCGGCCGGGGATACCGGGGCCGTACGTAAAGACAGTGAGGCAGGACAATCGATGAACGCGATCAGCAGGTCATTTGTCGGGCGCAAGCGGATTCGTCGCAGCTTCGGCCGGATACCCGAAGTGGCCCCGATGCCGAACCTGATCGATGTGCAGCGCTCCAGCTATGAAGCGTTCCTGCAAATGAACGTGCATCCGGACAACCGCACCCCGACCGGATTGCAGGAAGTCTTCAAGGGCGTCTTCCCGATCGACGACTTCGCCGGCCGCGGCCGGCTGGAGTTCGTCTATTACGAGCTGGAAGAGCCGAAATACGACGTCGAGGAGTGCATCCAGCGCGGCATGACCTTTGCCGCGCCGCTGAAGGTCGTGCTGCGCCTGATCGTCTGGGACGTGGACGAGGACACCGGCGCGCGCTCGATCCGCGACATCAAGGAACAGCCCGTCTACATGGGCGACATGCCGCTGATGACCGACAACGGCACGTTCATCATCAACGGCACCGAGCGCGTCATCGTCAGCCAGATGCACCGGTCGCCCGGCGTGTTCTTCGACCACGACAAGGGCAAGACGCACAGCAGCGGAAAATATCTGTTCGCCGCGCGGGTAATCCCGTATCGCGGCTCCTGGCTGGACTTCGAGTTCGACAGCAAGGACCTGGTCTACGTCCGCATCGACCGCAAGCGGAAGCTGCCGGTCACCACCTTGCTGTACGCGCTGGAGGGCCGCGCCACGCAAGCGCTGCGCGCCGCCCGCGAGGCCAAGGGCGAAACGCTGGAGCTCGGCGAAATCCGCGGCATGGATCAGGAAGAGATCCTCAGCACCTTCTATCACCAGGTGATCTTCGATCGCACGGCGAAGGGCTGGGCGCGGCCGTTCGATCCCGACGCGTTCCGCGGGGTCAAGCTGCTGGAGGCCCTGATCGACGCCGCGACTGGCGAGGTGGTGGCCGACGCGGAAGCCAAGCTGACCGCCCGCCAGGCACGGAAAATCGCAGAAAGCACCAAGGAAGTGCTGATCGGCCGCACCGATCTGCTGGGCCGCTTCGTCGCCGAGGACCTGGTCAACCTGGAAACCGGCGAGATCTACGCCGAGGCCGGCGAGGAACTGACCGAGCCGAAGCTCGCCGCGCTGGAAGATGCCGGCGTCACCAAGCTGCCGACGCTGGCGATCGACCAGTCCTGCGGTCCGTGGATTCGCAATACGCTGGCGGTGGACAAGAACTCCAACCGCGACGACGCGCTGATCGACATCTACCGCGTCATGCGTCCGGGCGAGCCGCCCACGCCGGAGACCGCCGAGGCACTGTTCCGCGGCCTGTTCTTCGATCCCGACCGCTATGACCTGTCGGCGGTGGGCCGGGTGAAGATGAACATGCGGCTGGGCATCACCAGCGACGAGGTGTCGGATTCCGTGCGCATCCTGCGCAAGGACGACCTGCTGCGCACGGTGAAGACGCTGTGCGAGCTGAAGGACGGCCGCGGCCAGATCGACGACATCGACAACCTGGGCAACCGCCGCGTCCGCTCGGTCGGCGAGTTGATGGAGAACCAGTACCGCGTCGGCCTGCTGCGCATGGAGCGGGCGATCCGCGAGCGCATGGGCTCGGTGGACATCGACACGGTGATGCCGCACGACCTGATCAACGCCAAGCCAGCGGCGGCGGCAGTGCGGGAGTTCTTCGGCTCGTCGCAGTTGTCGCAGTTCATGGACCAGACCAACCCGCTGTCGGAAGTGACGCACAAGCGGCGCCTGTCCGCGCTTGGCCCGGGCGGTTTGACCCGCGAGCGCGCCGGCTTCGAGGTGCGCGACGTGCACCCGACGCATTACGGCCGCATCTGTCCGATCGAGACGCCGGAAGGCCCGAATATCGGCCTGATCAACTCGCTGGCCACCTATGCCAAGGTGAACAAGTACGGCTTCATCGAGACGCCGTACCGGCTGGTGACGGACGGCGTGGTGCAGGACGGCTGGAAATACCTCTCCGCCATGGAGGAGGAGAAGCTGGTCGTGGCGCAGGCCGACGCGCCGCAGGATGCGGATGGCAAATTCACCGAGGAACTCGTGTCCGTGCGGCGCCAGGGGGATTTCCGCCTGGTGAAGCCGACCGACGTCACCGCGGTGGACGTGTCGCCGAAGCAGTTGGTGTCGGTGGCAGCGGCGCTGATCCCGTTCCTGGAGAACGACGACGCCAACCGCGCGCTGATGGGCAGCAACATGCAGCGCCAGGCGGTGCCGCTGATCCGGGCCGACGCGCCGCTGGTGGGCACCGGCATGGAACTGGCGGTAGCACGCGATTCCGGCGCGACGATCGTGGCAAGGCGCGACGGCGTGGTGGACCAGATCGACGGCGCGCGCATCGTGGTGCGCGCGACCAACGAGGACGCCACCACCAAGGGCGTGGACATCTATCGGCTGCGCAAGTTCCAGCGCTCCAACCAGTCCACCTGCATCAACCAGCGTCCGCTGGTGAAAGTGGGCGACCGGGTGGGCGAGGGCGAGATCATCGCCGACGGTCCGTCCACCGAACTCGGCGAACTGGCGCTGGGGCGGAACGTGCTGGTCGCGTTCATGCCGTGGAACGGCTACAACTTTGAAGATTCGATCCTGATCTCTGAGCGGATCGCGCGCGACGACGTGTTCACTTCGATCCACATCGAGGAATTCGAGGTGATGGCGCGCGACACCAAGCTTGGCCAGGAGGAAATTACGCGGGATATCCCGAATGTCGGCGAGGAAGCGCTGAAGAACCTCGACGAGGCGGGCATCGTCTATATCGGCGCCGAGGTGAACCCGGGCGACATCCTGGTCGGCAAGGTGACGCCGAAGGGCGAAAGCCCGATGACGCCGGAAGAAAAGCTGCTGCGCGCGATCTTCGGCGAGAAGGCGTCCGACGTGCGGGATACCTCGCTGAAGCTGCCGCCGGGGGTCACCGGCACGGTGGTAGACGTGCGCGTTTTCAGCCGCCGCGGCGTCGACAAGGACGAGCGCGCCATGGCGATCGAGCGGGCCGAGATCGAGCGTCTGGCGAAGGACCGCGACGACGAGAAGGCGATCCAGGAGCGGTCGTTCCTCAACCGGCTGCGGGAGAAGCTGTTGGAGCGCAAGGCGTCCGGCGGGTTCAAGGGCATCAAGGCCGGCACGGTGATCACCGACGAGGTGCTGGCAGAGCACCCGCGCGGTGCGTGGCGTCATATCGGCGTGCAGGACGACGCCGTGATGGCAGAGATCGAGACGCTGAAGCGCGAGTTCGATGCCGCCGTGGGCCGCTTGCAGGCGCGGTTCGACAGCAAGGTGGAGAAGCTGCAGCGCGGCGACGAGCTGCCGCCCGGCGTGATGAAGATGGTCAAGGTGTTCATCGCGGTGAAGCGCAAGTTGCAGCCGGGTGACAAGATGGCCGGCCGGCACGGCAACAAGGGGGTGGTGTCGCGCGTCGTGCCGGTGGAGGACCTGCCGTTCCTCGAGGACGGCACGCCGGTCGACCTGGTGCTGAACCCGCTGGGTGTGCCGTCGCGCATGAACGTGGGGCAGATCCTGGAGACGCATCTTGGCTGGGCCTGCGCGGCGCTCGGTGCGCAGATCGGCGAGCTGGTGGAGACGTATCGTCGCACCGGGGCGCAGCGCGACGCGCTGTTGCAGCGGCTGAAGGACGTGTACGGCGACGAGATCTATAGCCAGCAGATCGCCAACCTGGACAACGACCAGTTGATCGAGCTGTGCGGCAACCTGAAGAAGGGCGTGCCGATCGCCACGCCGGTGTTCGACGGGGCGCGCATGGCCGATATCGAAGGCATGCTGAAGATGGCCGGGTTGCATACGTCCGGTCAGGTGGTGCTGGTCGATGGCCGCACCGGCGAGCCGTTCGAGCGCAAGGTGACGGTTGGCTACATTTACATGCTGAAGCTGCACCACCTGGTGGACGACAAGATCCACGCGCGGTCGATCGGGCCGTACTCGCTGGTGACGCAGCAGCCGCTGGGCGGCAAGGCGCAGTTCGGCGGCCAGCGCTTCGGCGAGATGGAGGTGTGGGCGCTGGAGGCCTACGGTGCGGCCTACACCTTGCAGGAGATGCTGACCGTGAAGTCGGACGACGTATCCGGCCGCACCAAGGTCTACGAGGCGATCGTGCGCGAGCAGGACACGTTCGAGGCAGGGGTACCGGAGAGCTTCAACGTGCTGGTGAAGGAACTGAAGTCGCTCGGGTTGAACGTCGATCTGGATACGCGCGCGGCGGCATGATGCGACTCTCCCCCGTCATGGCCGGGCTTGACCCGGCCATCTATCGCGGCACCACGGCTGCATAGATGGCCGGGTCAAGCCCGGCCATGACGGGGGGCTGACTTGATGCACCCGCTGTTTCAAAGGGTACCAAACGTATGAACGAACTGATGAAGATCCTCGGTCAGACCGGTCAGGCCCTGACCTTCGACCAGATTCGCATCAACATCGCCAGCCCGGAGCAAATCCGCTCCTGGTCGTATGGTGAGATCAAGAAGCCGGAGACGATCAACTACCGCACCTTCAAGCCGGAGCGGGACGGGCTGTTCTGCGCGCGCATCTTTGGCCCGATCAAGGACTACGAGTGCCTGTGCGGCAAGTACAAGCGGATGAAGTTCCGCGGCATCATCTGCGAGAAGTGCGGCGTCGAGGTCACCCTGGCCAAGGTGCGGCGCGAGCGCATGGGGCATATCGAGCTGGCCTCGCCGGTGGCGCATATCTGGTTCCTCAAGTCGCTGCCCAGCCGGATCGGCCTGATGGTCGACCTGACGCTGAAGGAGCTTGAGAAGATCCTGTATTTCGAGAGCTACGTGGTGCTGGAGCCCGGCACGACGGACCTCAAAATGCACCAGCTGCTGACCGAAGATCAGTTGCTCGCCAAGCAGGACGAGTTCGGCGACGACCAGTTCGACGTCGGCATCGGCGCCGAGGCGATCAAGAAGGTGCTCAACAAGATCAATCTTGATGAGCAGAAGGTGCAGCTTCGCGCCGAGCTGAAGGACACCACCAGCGAGGCCAAGCGCAAGAAGCTGGTAAAGCGGCTGAAGCTGATCGAATCGTTCGGCGAGTCGGGCGCGCGGCCGGAGTGGATGATCCTCGACGTGGTGCCGGTGATCCCGCCCGAGTTGCGGCCGTTGGTGCCGCTGGATGGCGGCCGGTTCGCCACCTCCGACCTGAACGACCTGTATCGCCGCGTGATCAACCGCAACAACCGGTTGAAGCGGCTGATCGAGCTGCGCGCGCCCGACATCATCGTGCGCAACGAGAAGCGCATGTTGCAGGAGAGCGTGGACGCGCTGTTCGACAACGGCCGTCGCGGCCGCGCCATCACCGGCGCCAACAAGCGTCCGTTGAAGTCGCTGTCCGACATGCTGAAGGGCAAGCAGGGCCGCTTCCGGCAGAACCTGCTGGGCAAGCGCGTCGATTACTCCGGCCGTTCCGTCATCGTGGTCGGGCCGGAGCTGAAGCTGCACCAGTGCGGGCTGCCGAAGAAGATGGCGCTCGAGCTGTTCAAGCCGTTCATCTACTCGAAGCTGGAGAAGTACGGCCACGCCACGACGATCAAGGCCGCCAAGCGGATGGTGGAGAAGGAGCGTCCCGAGGTGTGGGACATCCTGGAGGAAGTCATCCGCGAGCACCCGGTGATGCTGAACCGCGCGCCGACCTTGCACCGCCTGGGCATCCAGGCGTTCGAGCCGGTGCTGATCGAAGGCAAGGCGATCCAGTTGCACCCGCTGGTCTGCACCGCGTTCAACGCCGACTTCGACGGCGACCAGATGGCGGTGCACGTGCCGCTGTCGCTGGAAGCGCAGCTCGAAGGCCGCGTGCTGATGATGTCGACCAACAACATCCTGAGCCCGGCGAACGGCAAGCCGATCATCGTGCCGTCGCAGGACATCGTGCTGGGGCTGTATTACCTGTCGCTGGAGACGCCGGAGTTCCGTGACGTCGCCGACGACAAGGCGCCGGCTTACGGCACGATCGGCGAGATCGAGCATGCGCTGTTCGCCGGCGCGATCACGCTGCACGACAAGATCAAGGCGCGCTGGGAGTCGATCGACGCGGGGGGAAATCCGATCCGCCAGGTGGTGGTCGCCACGCCGGGCAGGATGATGATCGCGCAGATCCTGCCGAAGCACCCCGAAGTGCCGTTCGAGCTGATCAACCGGCAGCTCACCAAGAAGAACGTCTCGGACGTGATCGACGCGGTGTATCGCCACTGCGGCCAGAAAGAATGCGTGATGTTCGCCGACCGGCTGATGGGGCTTGGTTTCAGCCAGGCCTGCAAGGCCGGCATCTCGTTCGGCAAGGACGACCTGATCATCCCGGTCGAGAAAGAGGAGATGATCCGCAAGACGCAGGGCGAGGTGAAGGAGTTCGAGCAACAGTACCAGGACGGCCTGATCACCGCCGGCGAGCGCTACAACAAGGTGGTGGACGCCTGGTCGCGCTGCACCGACGAAGTGGCCGGCGCGATGATGAAGGAGATCAGCAAGCAGCAGAGCGGCAAGGTCACCAACTCGGTGTGGATGATGTCGAATTCCGGCGCGCGCGGGTCGCCGGCGCAGATGCGGCAGCTCGCCGGCATGCGCGGGCTGATGGCCAAGCCGTCGGGTGAGATCATCGAGCAACCGATCATCGCCAACTTCAAGGAAGGCCTGTCCGTCCTCGAGTACTTCAATTCCACCCACGGCGCCCGCAAGGGTCTCGCGGACACGGCGTTGAAGACGGCGAACTCGGGCTACCTGACAAGGCGCCTGGTGGACGTGGCGCAGGACTGCATCATCGTCGAGGAGGATTGCGGCACCGATCGCGGCCTGACCGTGCGCGCGGTGATGGACGGCGGCGAGGTCGTTTCGTCCCTGTCCGAACGCATCCTGGGCCGCACCGCGGCCGAGGACGTGCTGGATCCGACCACCAGTGCGGTGCTGTCTGCCGCGAACACGCTGATCGAAGAAGAACAAGCGGAGCGGATCGAACGGGCCGGGGTCGAGGCGGTGAAGATCCGCTCGGTGCTGACCTGCGATTCGCGGGTCGGCGTGTGCGGCCACTGCTATGGCCGTGACCTGGCGCGCGGCACGCCGGTGAATATCGGCGAGGCGGTCGGCGTCATCGCGGCGCAATCGATCGGCGAGCCGGGTACCCAGCTTACCATGCGCACCTTCCACATCGGCGGCGCGGCGCAGCGTGGTGCCGAGCAATCGAGCGTGGAAGCCAGCCACGAGGGCACGGTGGCGGTGCGGAACCGCAACGTGGTGATGAACTCGCAGGGCACGCCTGTGGTGATGAGCCGCAACTGCGAGATCGTGCTGACCGACGACAAGGGGCGTGAGCGCGCCCGGTTCCGGGTACCTTATGGTGCGCGGCTGCTGGTGGATGACGGCCAGCAGGTGGCACGCTTGCAGAAGCTGGCGGAGTGGGATCCGTACACCCTGCCGATCATCACCGAGCGTGCCGGCAAGGTCGAATACATCGACCTGATCGACAGCATCACGCTGGTCGAGCGGATGGACGAGGTCACCGGCCTGACGTCGAAGGTGGTGGTGGACTACAAGCAGGCGTCCAAGGGCGTCGATCTGCGGCCTCGGCTGCAGTTGAAGGACGACAAGGGCGAAGTGCTGCGGCTGCCCAACAACACCGACGCACGCTACTTCCTGGCGCCGGACTCCATCCTGTCGGTGGACAACGGCGCGACGGTGGCGGCGGGCGACGTGCTGGCGCGTATCCCGCGCGAGGGCAGCAAGACGCGCGACATCACCGGCGGTCTGCCGCGCGTCGCCGAGCTGTTCGAGGCACGCCGGCCGAAGGACCATGCGGTGATCGCCGAGACCGACGGACGGGTGGAATTCGGCAAGGACTACAAAAACAAGCGCCGGGTCATCGTGAAGAACGACGAGACCGGGGAAGAGACCGAATACCTGATTCCGAAGGGCAAGCACGTCTCGGTGCAGGAAGGCGACTTCGTGCGGCGCGGCGATCCGCTGGTCGACGGCCCGCGCGTGCCGCACGACATCCTGAAGGTGCTGGGTGTCGAGGCGCTGTCGGACTACCTGGTGAACGAGATCCAGGACGTCTACCGGCTGCAAGGCGTGAAGATCAACGACAAGCATATCGAGGTGATCGTCCGCCAGATGCTGCAGAAGGTGGAAATCCTCGATCCGGGCGACACGACGTTCCTCGCGGGCGAGCAAGTGGATCGCACCGAGTTCGACCGGGAGAATGTGCGTCTGAACAAGGACGATCGTCCGGCGCTGGCGATGCCGGTGCTGCAGGGCATCACCAAGGCCAGCTTGCAGACCAACAGCTTCATCTCGGCGGCGTCGTTCCAGGAGACGACGCGCGTGCTGACCGAGGCGGCGGTGGCCGGCAAGACCGACAACCTGATGGGGTTGAAGGAGAACGTGATTGTCGGGCGGCTGATCCCGGCGGGCACCGGCGCGGTGATGAACCGTCTGCGGGCGATCGCGTCGGGCCGCGACCAGCGGCTGCTGTCGATGGGGACGACGCCGCAGGTTGGTACGGACATGAAGGCCGCGGAGTAAATCCCGGCCGCGGTTTGGGCTGTGGCGAAAGCCGGCGGCACGCGCGTGCCGCCGGCTTTTTGCTGCGCCGCTCATACGAAGTGGCACTGACGATGCCGCTTGATTGGTGCGCACGGACTGCCCCAACCGTCATGGCCGGGTTTGAGCCCAGGCGCATCAGGTTATCGCCGGGTCGCAGAACAAAACGTGTTGTCGCATCGGCGCTTCCCTCGTCATGGCAGGCGAAGGCCCGCCATCCATGACTTTCCTGTTTGTGGGCGGCCAAGTCATGGATGCCGACCGGAGCCTGCCACCGGGCGCTTGACCCCGATGGTCGGTATGACGGGAGAATCGGTTCTCCGTCGTCAATCGACTGGCTTGTTTCCCAACGAAGCCTCAGCGACCTGGAGACCGGGAAAAGCGAGGGACGCCCGGGGGCTCTCCGGCGGATCGCTATCGCTTTGGGGATACGCCTGGATGATGTGGTTCCCTCGGCGAACCGGGACACGGAGGCGGCCCAGGTTTACCGGATGATCACGTAGTGGATGGTGAAGTCGACGGTGACGTCGGGGTCCCTGACGTCCGGCGGCAGCGGTGGCAGCTTTGCGTTGCGGAACACCGCCAGTGCCCCCAGATCCAGCCACGGCGACCCCGACTTCTGCTGGATGTCAACCGCTTGTACCCGACCGTCGCGGGCGACGACCAGGCGCAGCATCACGTCGCCCTCCTGTAGCAGCCGCCCAGCCTCGCTGGGATAGAACCGGTGGCGGAGCCACCATGCCGCGACCTCGTTGAACCAGTCCTCGCCGACGTCGTCGCCCTTCCCTTGCGGGTGCAGTTGCGTGATGTCCCCGCCGCCCATCATCGGCGCGAACGACAGGTCGATGGTTCCGGGCGATGCGCGCGGCCGCGGCGGGGTGGCTTCCGGCACGGCAACGCGTGGCCCCAGGGAGAACTCCATCGGCGCCGGGAAAGCCGGACCGGGGTGCGGCGGCGCCGCTGGCCGGGCTGCCTCGCGCGGCCGCGCCTGGCGCGGCGGGACCGGCTGCGGTGGGGCCTCCGGTGCCGGCACGGGCACAGGGGGTGGGAGGGGTATCGCCTCCGGAGCCGGCACTTGGGCGGCCGGCGCGGTCGTCGGTGGCGCGCTGGCTTCCGGCAGCGGTTGCGGCGGGGCCGGCAGCGTCGCCGCTGGCGGGGTGGGTGCCGGTACCGGCGGGGCGACTTCCTGCGGTGCCGGTGCGACGACCTCCGGCGCGGGTGGAATCTCGGCGGGCGGTGCGGGTGGAACCTCGACGGGGGGAGCAGTCGGCGGCGGCTGTTCGATCGGCGGTGGCGGCGATTGCTCCACCGGTGGCACGGGCAACGGCGGGGGCGGCACCGCCGGTTGCGGCGCCGGCGAGGCCTGCTGGTTGGGCGACAGCGGTGCCGGATTGGCGATCGACGGCGGGGTGTTGCCGCCACCCTCGAATACCATCGCCACCGAAGCCGGCGGCACGGCTGGCGGCAGGCTGCGCTTGTGCTGGGCCCCGACGATCGCCAGCGTCAGCAAGGCCACATGCAGCAGGACAGAGAAGGCAACCGGCCAGCCGATCCACCGGCGCGGCGGGGCATTGGGCAGACGAGCAGCGGACGACGCGGCCAGGGGCGTCAGGGTGGCCGTGATGGTGGCCGGCATGGTGGTCAGGCGGGCTCGCGACAACCGCTCATGCGGCGACACTATGCCGTATGCCAGCAGCACAAAAGGGCGGGAATATTTCAGTGGGGTAACCCAGCGTTCACATGGGCCAGGAAGAGGAATGCTCCTCAACCTGCCCGTGTGACTGGCGTTTTCCTCCCCAAACTTGGCCCGTTTCAGTCACGGGTGGGGCCAAGGGCTTGTTACTCCGATGGCCCCCCGCGAGTCACGCCATTTTGTGCGAATTATGGCCGCGCACGAAGGGTTTATTGCGTCATTCCCGTTGTGCGCCGCACAAAAGTTCCGCGGAGGGTCGCTGGGACGGTCGGGTGAGCGAAGCAAGGCCAGGGGCTTTGCCCCTGGAACCCCATCAAGGGGCTCTGCCCCTTGAATCCCCGCCAAGGGCGGAGCCCTTGGGACCCTTCACTTGGCGTGGTTGGACGGGAGGGGGCCTGTGCCGTTGCTGGTGTTCAGACCGCCGGTCTGAACACCAGCAACGGCACAGGCCCCCTCCCGTCCAACCACGCCAATGGATGGATTGCAAAGGCTGCGCCTTTGCTGGGGGGTCCAGGGGGGCAAAGCCCTCCTGGCGGGGTTCAGGGCAGAGCCCTGACCTTCCTTCGTCCCTCCCGCTGCCCCGGCGGCCATCTGGCGGTAGCTGTCGCGCAAGGCTAGGGTCGCGCCGCCCACAACCACACGGATCGCCCCCAGATGCGCCTGTCCCGCAGCTTCATTCCCACGCTGAAGGAGACGCCCGCCGAGGCGCGGATCGCCTCGCACCGGCTGATGTTGCGCGCCGGGTTGGTGCGGCAGACCTCGGCCGGCATCTATGCCTGGCTACCGCTCGGCTTCCGCGTCCTGAAGAACATCGAGCGCATCGTGCGCGAGGAGCAGGATGCGGCGGGCGCGCAGGAATTGTTGATGCCGACGATCCAGCCGGCGGAGTTATGGCGCGAGAGCGGGCGCTACGAGGACTACGGCGAGGAGATGCTGCGCATCACCGACCGGCACGAGCGCGACATGCTGTACGGCCCGACCAACGAGGAAATGATCACCGACCTGTTCCGCCAGTCGGTGAAGAGCTATCGCGAGATGCCGCAGATCCTCTACCACATCCAGTGGAAGTTCCGCGACGAGGTGCGGCCGCGCTTCGGCGTCATGCGCGGGCGGGAGTTCCTGATGAAGGACGCGTATTCCTTCGACATGGATTACGCCGGCGCCGTGGTGAGCTATCGCAAGATGATGTTGGCCTATATGCGCAGCTTCCAGCGCCTGGGCCTGAAGGCGATCCCGATGGAGGCGGAGAGCGGCCCGATCGGCGGCGACCTCAGCCACGAGTTCATCATCCTGGCGCCGACCGGCGAAAGCCAGGTGTATTTCGACGCGGCGTTCGAGGAGATCGATTATCTGTCCGGTGGCGCCGGCGGCTTCAGCCATGACAGCGCCGACGACCTGCATCGTTTCTTCGCACAAATGACCACGCACTACGCCGCCACCGATGAAAAGCACGATGCGGCGGCGTGGGCGAAGGTGGCACCCGAGCGCCGGCGCGAAGGCCGCGGCATCGAGGTGGGGCACATCTTCTATTTCGGCACGAAATACTCGAAGGCGATGAACTGCACCGTCACGGCGCCGGACGGGGCGAAAGTGCATCCGGAGATGGGCAGCTACGGCATCGGCGTGTCGCGCCTGGTCGGCGCGGTGATCGAGGCCAGCCACGACGAGGCCGGCATCATCTGGCCGGACAGCATCGCGCCGTTCAAGGCGGCGATCCTCAACCTGCGCCGCGGCGACGCGGCCTGCGATGCGCTGTGCGAGGCGTTGTATGCGAAGTTGGGCAATGCGGCGCTGTATGACGATCGCGAGGAACGCGCCGGCGCAAAATTCGCCGATGCGGACCTGATGGGGCATCCGTGGCAGATCATCGTCGGGCCACGCGGCGCAGCGGCAGGCAAGGTCGAGCTGAAGCGGCGTGCGACCGGCGAGCGGACCGAAATGTCGCCGGACGACGCGCTGGGGCGGATCGGCGCCTGAGGGTGGTCAGGCAGGAAGCGATACTCCCCCTCCCCTTGAGGGAGGGGGTTGGGGGGAGGGGGCCGGGGCGCACGAACCCCTCCCCCCAACCCCCTCCCTCAAGGGGAGGGGGAGTATCGTGACCTAAATGTTCGGTCCGTTCGAACGGCTGGTCGCCGGCCGCTACCTGCGTGCGCGCAAGGGCGAGCGGTTCGTCTCGATCATCGCCGTGTTCTCCCTGGTCGGCATCGCGCTCGGCGTCGCCACGCTGATCGTGGTGACCAGCGTCATGAGCGGCTTCCAGACCGAGCTGGTATCCCGCATCCTCGGCATCAACGGCGACATCACGGTGCAGGCCTATGCCGGCCAGAAGATCGACACCTACCAGGACTTGGTAACCCGCATCCGCGCGGTCCCGGACGTGGTGTCGGCGAGCCCCGCGCTCGACGGCCAGGTCTTGCTTACCACCAACAATGGCGGCGCGCGGGGCGGGCTGGTGCGCGGCATGACGCTGGACGATCTGCGCGCCCTGCATCCGGTCAGCGATCACATCGTGGCGGGCAAGCTCGCCGACTTTACCGGCGACAATGCGATCGTCGTCGGGGTTGGCCTGGCGCAGTCCTACCGGCTGCGCATCGGCGATCCGCTGACGGTGATCTCGCCGGAGGGGGCTGCCACCGCCTTCGGCACCATCCCGCGCGTGCGCGCCTACAACGTGGCGGCGATCTTCGACGCGGGGCTGAGCGACTACAACAGCTCGGTCGTGTTCATGCCGCTGCCCGCCGCGCAGGCGTTCTTCCAGAAGCCAAACGCCGTCACGGGGATCGAAATCCGGCTGACCGATCCGCAACTGGTCGGCGCGGTGATGCCCGCGCTGGCGCAGGCGTTGCAGGGACGCCAGCTTCTGGCGCGGGACTGGCTGCATGCGAACGATACGATCATCGGCGTGCTCCAGGTGCAGAAGGACACGATGTTCATCGTGCTCGGCATGATTGTGCTGGTCGCCGCGTTCAACGTCATCTCGTCACTGATCATGCTGGTGAAGGACAAGCGCGGCGACATCGCGGTGCTGCGCACGCTGGGCGCCAGCAGCGGCGCGATCCTGCGTATCTTCGTGATGTGCGGCGCGTTCGTCGGTGTCACCGGCACGCTGATCGGCACCATCATCGGCATCGTGTTCTGCCGCAACATCGTCGCGATCCAGCACGCGGTGGAGGACATCACCGGCGGGCAGGTGTTCGATTCGTCGGTATTCCAACTGACCGCATTGCCCAACACGATCGACTGGGGCGACGTCGTGCGCGTCGTGGCGCTGGGACTGGTGCTGTCGCTGCTGGCAACGATCTACCCGAGTTGGCGCGCCGCGCGCACCGATCCGGTCGAGGCGCTGCGGCATGAGTAATGTGCCATCCGTCATGGCCCGGCTTGTTGTCGCACCGGTACTGCTCACGGCATGGTCGGGCTTGACCCGGCCATCGATCGCGGCACCACGGCTGCATAGATGGCCGGGTCACGCTCGGCCATGACGGCAGAGACGCTGCGGCATGAGTGACTCGTCCGCACCGCTGGTACTGCGCGACGTGCGCCGCACCTACCGCACCGGGGCAGGCGAACTGCCGGTGTTGCGCGGCGTCGATCTGACCTTGCAGGCGGGCGAGATCGTTGCGCTAATGGCACCGTCCGGCGCCGGCAAGTCCACGTTGCTGCACCTTGCCGGATTGCTGGAACGCCCTGATGGTGGCTCGGTGTTCGTCGAAGGCCGCGACGCCGGCACGCTGCCGGACGCAGCGCGCACCGCCATCCGTCGCGACACGATCGGCTTCGTTTACCAGTTCCACCATCTGCTGGGCGAGTTCACCGCGTTGGAAAACGTGGTACTGCCGCAGATGATCGCCGGGCGGTCGCGCCGCGCCGCGGTGGAACGCGCGATGGGGCTGCTGGCGGTGTTCGGGTTGGGACCGCGCGCAGATCATCTGCCAGGCAAGCTGTCGGGTGGCGAGCAACAGCGTGTGGCCATTGCGCGGGCCTTGGCCAACGCCCCCAAGGTACTGCTGGCCGACGAGCCGACCGGCAACCTGGATGTCCACACGGCGGACGTGGTGTTCGGAGAGCTGCTGGCGACGGTACGTCGCGAACGCCTCGCCGCGTTGATCGCCACGCATAATCCGGATCTGGCCGCGCGAATGGACCGCACAATCACGCTGCGCGACGGCAAGGCGGTCCCGTGAACCTCTCCCGCCGCAGGCGGGAGAGGTCAGGTTAAAGTCAGTGGCCCAACTGGATACTCACGCCACCGCTGCTGTCGCGGTCGGCGTCGTGCTCCTGATGATGCGCGGCATGCCAGTCCTGGTGGGCCGCTTCGCGATCGCGCTCCGCGGCGCCGTAGTTGCCCATCGCCGCCTCCTGGTGGGCGGCTTCCATAGTCTGCCGTCCCGCCGCGCGGTCCTGGTCCGCCTGATACTGGTGCTGCTGCGCGGCACCCGGGTCGCCGCCGCCGATCATGACCTGCGCCATGGCCGGTGTGCCCGCGAGTAACGCTGCCACCGCCACCGTATAACCGATACGCATCGCAATGCTCCCTTGTTGGTTGCCGAATCCTCAACGCTTTTCCATCCATGCGGTTTTGGTAAACGTTCCTGACGGCTGCGTGGTCGGATGGTGGTAGAAGGCAACCTCGCGCCTTCGTGTCCGTGCTATAGTGACGACCGGGAGGAAACCGCAGATATGCCAAACGCCAAAGCCGCGGTGTTGCGCCAGACCGGCGCGCCGATGACGATCGAGACGGTGGAAGTCGGGCCGCTGTCTCCCGGTGACGTGTTGGTGCGCGTGCGTGCCGCCAGCCTGTGCCACACCGACCTGGAGGCAATCGAAGGATCCCTGCCCGTCGCGCTGCCCGCTGTGCTCGGGCATGAGGCGGCTGGCGAGGTTGCCGAAGTTGGCCAGGGCGTCAGCGACCTGACGCCGGGCGACCGCGTCGTGCTGTCATGGAATCCGCATTGCGGCGCGTGCTTCTATTGCGAACGGGCGCAGCCGATCCTGTGCCGGCAGTTCCTCGCCAATGCACCGAAGGCGTTCCACTTTGACGGCAAGCCGCGGCTGTCCTGCGACGCGGTGCCGGTGCACCAGTTGATGTATCTCGGCAGCTTCGCGGAATATTGCATCGTGCCGGCGGCCAGCGCGGTGCGGGTGCCCGACGCGATGCCGTTCGACCGCGCGGCATTGCTCGGCTGCGGCGTGATGACCGGCGTCGGCGCCGCGACGCGCATCGCCGCGCTGCGCTGGGGCGACGTGGCGATGGTGATCGGTTGCGGCGCGGTCGGGCTGTCCGCGGTGCAGGGCTGCGTGCTCGCGGGCGCCAGCGCGATCGTCGCGGTGGATCCCAATCCGGCGCGGCGCCTGCTGGCGCAGCAACTCGGCGCCACCCATGCCGTCGAACCGGACGAAGGGGCCGATGTCGCGCGCGTGCTGTCGCAGGATCGCGGTGCCGACGTGGTGATCGAGGCGGCCGGCGTCCCGGCAAGTTTCCGCCTGTCGGTCGAGGCGGTGCGACCGGGCGGCCAGGTAGTCTGGCTCGGCAAGGTGGCAGCGCAGCGGGAGGTGGCGTTCCGCTGGGGCAGCCTGATGCAGGAGAAGCGGATCACCCGCAGCTCCTATGGCGGCGCCCGGCCACAACGGGATTTTCCGTTGCTGGCGCGCGCCTATCTGGAAGGCCGGCTGAAACTGGACGAAATGATCTCGGCGCGGATTGGGTTGGCGGCGATCAATGACGGCTTTGCCGCGCTGAAACGCGGCGAGACGGTGCGCAGCGTGGTGATGTTCGCATGAAGATCTATGAAGGTGGCCGCAGCCTGGACGGCGCGGTGGTCACGGTGGATGGCGCATTGCTCGATCCGCGATTCGATATCAAGCAGTTCAGCCGCATGGGATTCGAATGGACCTATGAAGGCGACGGCCCACGGCAATTGGCGCTGGCATTGCTCGCAGACCACCTCGGCGATCCGCAACGCGCCCTGACGCTGACGGAGGAATTCATGCGCAGCGTGGTCGCCGAACTGGACAACGCATGGGTGCTGACCAGCGCCGAGATCGACGCGGCGCTGCCCAAATAACCTCTACCGCGCTGCGCGCGGGAGAGGTTCGCTCAATCGTGCCGCGGCACGTGCTTCAGGAACGCCGCAAGCTGCTGCTGCCAAAACCGTGCCATCCCCGGCGTGCCGTGTCCGCGGGTCTCCGCGCTGGCCGGAATCAAATACAGCCTGGCGTTTTTCACAAGTTGCATCGCGCGCTGCGTCACACCGGTCTCCGGCGGGTTGCGTTCGTCGTCCGCGCCGTTGATCGCCAGCACCGCGGCGCTGATCCGATCGAGTTTCCCCGCGGGATCGTAGTCGCGCGAGGCGTCCCATTGGTAGAGCCAGTCGTTGGCATCCGCGGTGAACGGCGCCGCCAACCGCTCGTCCACCAACGCGTCCGCCTTCGCGGTCGTTGGGGCGAGGCTCTGATACGCCAGCGTGCCGCCATTCGTCGCGGTGGCATAGAACACCGCGGCGTAACGCAGCGACCGCGGCTGCTGCGTGTAGTTGCCGTTGTCGTAGGCAGGATCTTGCCGGACGGTCTCGATCATCAGCCGCCGCAGCATCCAGTTGCGCGCCGCCATCGCGGTGGGCTGCGACGCCATTGGCACCAGCGCGTCGGCAAAACCGGGATACGTCACGCCCCAGAGCCAGGAATGCATTCCGCCCATCGAGTTGCCGAGCACCAGCCGCAGATGGTGGAGGCCGAGGCCCTCGGTGACCAGCCGGTATTCCGCCAGCACCATGTCATCGTAGTCGTAGTGCGGGAATTTCCCTCGCAGCCCGTCGGACGGCTTGGCGGATTTTCCGGCGCCGAGCGTGTCCGGCAGGATGATGAAGTATTTGCGCGCGTCGAGCGCCTGCCCCGGCCCGAACAATTCCCCCGCGAAGGCAGGCGTCAGCATGCCGGTGCCGGAACCGGCGGTGCCGTGGATGATCAGCACCGGCTCGCCGTCGCGGGCACCAACCGTCGTGTAGTGGAGTCGCAGGTCGTGCATGACCTCGCCGGTGTGGAAGCGGAAGTCGTGCGCGATCCAGTCCGCCTGCTGCGGTGGGGGGTAGTCGGCGGCGTGGGCGGTCGGCGCCAGCAGGCGCAGCGCGGCGATCGCCAGCGCGCGGAGCAGGACGGTGCGGATAGGCATGGTGTCTCCTCCGATGCCGAACCTGTCGCGCGATGGACGACGCGAGCATCGGCGTTGGGTTACTGACGGGCGGGTATAAGGCAACGTGGCGGGGTACGGCGAGGATCGGACGGCATGGCGCGGCCCGCCGGTGTTGGAATCTAATCGGCGAAAAACCGCAGGAACCAGTCCAGCACCTGTTCCGGCGCTTCCTCGTTCACATAATGGCCGCTCGGCAGCGCCTCACCGCGGACATCCTCCGCGCGCTGTCGCCATAACCCGAGCGGATCGGCAAACCGCTTGCCCACGCTGCTGCTGTTTCCCCACAGCACCAGGATCGGCATGGTGAGCTTGCGCGCCAGATCGGCGGTGTCGAGTTCGCAGTCGATCGTCGCGGCGGCGCGATAGTCGGCGCACGAGCCGCGAATCGTCTTCTCGTTGAAGCAGCGGACATACTCGTCCCAGATCGCCGGCGGAATGTGGTCCAGGTCGGCGGTCAGCTTCAGCAGCTTCTTGCGCATGAACCAGTCGGCCGGCACGCTGCCCAGCATGCGCTCGGGGAAATCCGCCGGCTGCGCCATGAACGGCCAGTGCCAGCCGCCGATGGCACCCTGCTTGTCCATCGCCGCCCACATGTCGAGCGTCGGCACGATGTCGATGATCGCCGCCTTGATCACCTTGTCCGGATGATCGAGGCACATGCGATGGGTGGTGCGCCCGCCTCGATCATGGCCGGCGACGTAGAAGCGCTGGTAGCCGAGCGCCCGCATCACCTCGACCTGGTCCTGCGCCATGGCGCGGAACGAGTAGTTCGTGCTGCCGGGTTCCTCGGGCGGCGCCGAGCTGTCGCCGTAACCGCGCAGGTCCGCGGCCACGACGTGAAAGCGCTCGGCGAGTCGCGGCGCCACCTTGTGCCAGGCGACATGCGTCAGCGGGTTGCCGTGCAGCAGAAGCAACGGCGGACCGCTGCCGCCGTGGCGCAGCCGGATGCGCGCCCCGCTCGTTTCGATGTCGGTGAGCGTGAAGCCGGGCATGATTTCCATGGAACATCCCTTGTCGGCGCCCGCCGCGTGCCGGGCACCCGATTATGTCATTCGCTCGGCGGGTGCGCCACGGTATCAGGACGCGCAGGAGCCGGTGCAGCAATCAAGATTTGCCTATAGCAACCGCCTTTGAAACCGACGCACCGGGGGCGCCCGCGTCGTCATGCCGGCCCCCGGGTCAAGTGTCCGGGGGCAGGCTCCGGCCGGTATCCACGACTTTCCTTGGTTTGCGCTGCGTCGTCGCGATGGTGGCCGGAGCCTGACCCCAGCCCTTCGCTCGCCATGACAAGAACGCACGCGGGAAACCTATGCCGCACAGTCCTCGCGCTGCGACGATGACCTGAAGCAGAGCCCCCGCAAGGCGGGTTCCGCGCGTTGACCCGGCGGATGATCGGTGATGTCGTCCCCGCTTGCTCCTCCAACAACCATGATCGTGCAGCATCAATGATCGATACGCGCAACATAGAAACGGCACCCGGCCTGGTGTTCGACGTATCCGTCGGCGGCGCCAGCGATGCTCCGCTTGTCCTGATGCTGCATGGGTTCGGCGTATCGCGCTACTTCTGGAATGCCCAGGTGAAGGCGGTGGCGGAGGCGGGGTTCCTCGCCGTGGCACCGAACCAGCGCGGCTATGCCGCCGGTGCGCGACCGGATCCGGCCGACCATGCCAGCTATCGCGTCGAGCGCCTGATCGGCGACGCGCTCGACATCGCCGCGGCGTTCGGCCACGGCGACCGGCGGTTCCATCTCGTTGGCCATGACTGGGGGGCCAGTCTCGCCTGGCAGATTGCCGATCAGAGCCCCGAGCGGCTTGCCTCCCTGACCAGCCTGTCACGCCCCCACCCGCTGGCCTTCAATCGCGCACTGGCCCTGCCGGACGGCGAGCAAAAGCGGCGGTCGCAGCACCACGCGAGGTTTCTCGGCCCGGAGGCCGGACCCGACATTCTGGCCGGTGATGCGAAATGGCTGCGGACGCGGTTGACCGCGAACGGCGTCCCGCAAGCGGCGATCGCGGCGCATCTGTCGGTCATCGGCAACCCACCGGCGATGGAGGCGGCGCTCGCCTGGTATCGCGCCCGCGGCGTGCGTCACGCGCCGACCGGTCCGACGACGGTGCCGACCTTGTATATCTGGGGCGATGCCGATGACACGGTGGGCCGGGTTGCGGCCGAGGGCACCGGCGAATTCATCGCTGCACCGTATCGGTTCGCCGCATTGTCCGGCGTCGGCCACTATGCCGCCGATCAGGTGCCCACGCAGGTGAACGCGCTGTTGCTGGAACACCTGGCCCAGCATCCAGTCTGATCTGGACCAGGCGCCGCGCCTGCGGGATGCTGCGTTCGCCGCCGCGGAGAAAGCAGAAGAAGGACGAGGACAGGGGGGGGATTTCCGATGGCCGCTGCCGATACAGATGTCATGACGCAGGCGCGGGTCTTGCCAGTGCGGCAGCCGATCGAGGGCGCTTCCGCCTGGATCGGCGCGGCGATGCGCGGGCGCGAGGCGGAGTGGAGCTACCGCCTGTCGCCATCAGAAATTGCCGAGATCGAAGCGGCGCTGCAATCGGTGCGGGCGCGCGGCCTTGATATCGCCGACATCCGCCGCGCGGACTTCCCGCTGCCGACGCTCGGGCCGGTGCTCGACCGGCTGCGGGCCGAGGTGCTCGACGGGCGCGGCTTCGTGCTGTTGCGCGGCATGCCGGTCGAAGATCGGCCGATCGCCGAGAGCGCGACAGCCTATTGGGGTGTCGGCACATATTTCGGCAGTGCCCGCTCGCAGAATGCGAAGGGGCATTTGCTCGGGCATGTCTACGACCTCGGCGGGCGCAGCGAGACCGACCCCAATCTGCGCAGCTATGCCACCGCGGAACGGCAGAACTTCCATATCGACCGCTGCGACGTCGTCGCGCTGTTGTGCCTGCGGCGCGCGAAGTCAGGCGGATTGTCGGCGATCGTCAGTTCGATGACGCTGCACAACGTCATGGCGGCCCGCCGGCCCGATCTGCTGGAACGGCTGTACCAGGCGTTCCCCGTCGACCGGCGCGGCGAGGTGCCGGAAGGCAAGGCGCCGTTCTACGAAGCGCCGGTGTTCAACGCGTATGCCGGCACCCTGTCGGTGCTGTATTCCCGGCTACATATCGGTTCGTCGCAACGCTTTCCCGAGGCGCGGCGGCTCACCGCCGAGGATATCGAAGCGCTCGACATGCTGGCGGATCTGGCGGGCGACCCCGAGTTGCGGCTCGACATGACGTTCATGCCGGGCGACATCCAGTTCCTGCACAACCATACGATCCTGCATGCCCGCACGGCCTACGAGGACTGGCCCGAGGTCGAACGCAAACGACATTTGTTGCGGCTGTGGCTTGCTCCGCCGGGCGCCCGGCTGCTGCCGCCGGTGTTCGCGGAGTGCTACGGCGACATCACGATCGGCGATCGCGGTGGCATCATCTGCAAGGGCACCCGCCTGCACGCGCCGCTGGTGCCGGGGTGAGCGACCCCGGGTTGTGCAACGCAATGCGGGAGTCGCGCCGAGGACAGGCATGCAGCGCCGGTTGCGGCACGGCGGGATCGAGCGTCGGCAGCGAAACAAATGCATCAGTCCGAACCGCGTCCCTCGTCATCCCCGCGAATGCCGGGATCCGGGGCGGGGTTGGGGTCCCGCCTGCGCAGGGATGACCAGGGACACCGCAAACTCGGCGCCGATTACGCCGCGGCGGGCCCCAAGGTGACGCCGGCGATGGCAGTGCCCGAGTTGCCGGACCACGATGCCCATGGGGCAGCGCCGCCCGATCCTGCCGCCGCCAATCACCCGCTGATCCATGCCGGGAAATTTCTGCTCGCGGATCTTCTCTCAACGCTGATTTTCGTCGCGCTCTACGCTGCCACCCATAGCATCTTCACGGCCGCCGGACTCGCCATCGCGCTCGGCCTCGGCCGCATTGCCTACCTGACATTTCGCGGCATGCCGATCGACGCGATGCAATGGCTCAGCCTGTTCCTCGTCGTCGCCTTCGGGGGCGCCACATTGCTCACGCACAATCCGGTGTTCGTGATGCTGAAGCCCACGATGATCTATGCCGCAATCGGCGCGGTCATGCTCAAGCGGGGATGGATGAACCGCTATGTCCCGCCAATCGCCCACGTTCACAGCGCCGCCGTCACGACGATTTTCGGCTATCTTTGGGCGGCGCTGATGTTTGCCACCGGTCTCGCCAACCTGGCCATGGCTTTGCTCGCCAGCCCGGCAATCTGGGCTTGGTTTGTCGGCGTTTTCCCGATCGCTTCCAAGATCGTCCTGGTGACCGTGCAATACGTCATCACACGCCGCATTGTCCGCCACCGCATAAGAGCAGCGAAAGAACTTGCATTATCCACCGCATGACGGAGTCTCCGCATCCCGAGGCGAAACCGCTCCGTACAGCATTCAAGCATCGCGCCGCAAAATCGGCGCACCGGCAACAACGCACAGTTCCGAGCATAAATCCGGCACACGCGCAATCCATGCAACCCCGCTACGCCAGGGTATTGACGGTCGGCCAGAGCGAGCCGGCTCCGGTGGCCCAGCTACGGGCCGCCGGGTGCGACCACGTGTTGCAAGCAGTGGCGAGCGGCGCGAAATCCGACCGCTGCCGCTGTTAAAGCTGCCACCGCCGCCGGCGTCGCCGCCGCAACTCGTAGGCCAGCAGACTGAGGATGCCGGCGGGGCCGAGCAGGGCCAGGGAGGAAGGCTCCGGTGCAGTCCTCGGCACCTCTTTCCAGATCCCCGAGTGTGATACCGTAACCGCGTTCTGGTTTCGATAGACACGAACCCGCCACTCGTCACCAGGGTATAAAAAGGAATACTCATTCACAGTAAATGGGTCTCCGACGTTGACCCATTGCCCGTGTTGTAATGCCTGAACTTGCACCGAGGCCTCGCCGTCATCGAAATAAGTCGTGCTGTGCTCCCCACTCGAGAGGACGTCTTCTGTACCCGTTATACTCCATCGGAGTAGTGACGAAATGTTTATGGTCCCGCTGAACCCCGAACCTGTGCCGACATCCCACGTTTCACTGTATGCTGTGAGGAAGCTGGCACTCCCTGCCGCGAGCGTTGAAGTCCATTCATACAAACCCGAGGAGTAGTCGCCCGATCCTGTGGCTGAGTCGGAAACCGGCAGCCCGTTTATAGTTTGTCCGGCTTGCAGACTGTATGAAAAGGTTTGAGCGCCCGGATCAACGCTGTACGTCACTGACAATGGCGAGGTGAAGGGGTACTGCGTGTCCAGGAAGAAGGCATCCAATGCCTGTGCCTGCATCATTGTCTCGGTCAGCTCGCCCGCGGAATTCAGCACGATCGAACCCGCATGGGCGAGGCCGGGGGCCAAACAGACCGCAACAAAAACGACCAATATTCCGGGCTGTCGCACAGGCGCGATCCAGCGAGCCTGTACGCGTGACCGCGTGTCGCTGATCGTGGCTTTCGTTCGTGTCATCGCCATCTGCTTCCTTATCCGCAGCCATTTGCAGAGGTGCAACAGTTTTGGAGGATCGGCGTGACACGCTGTCCAGGACGTCTGGTCATTTTCAGTGCCATTGCCACGTCGAGGCATGCAAAAAAGGGCGGAAACAACGAGCCGAGTCATTGATCCAAATCAAAGTAGCAAAAAATAGGTATTTTGGCTCTGAGGCAGCCGTGTGTTTTCGATCCCTGCCCGAGCTATCGATGATGCTGTCCTTCAGTCATAGGCAGCCCAACATAACAACCTGATGCGACCGAATATTTCGTCCTTCCAGCAGCATACGACGACGCTTGGGCGTGAGGCTCCGGCGAGCGCCGCAGTTTCTCCCCCTCTGGCATGCCCGGCTTTGGCGCGAGGCGCCCGCACACGATCGGTGTCCGCTCTGCGCCGCCAAGTGACAGTCATACCCGGAAGCCAGCGGGACCGGCCGGCCATCCCGCAGTCGGGCGATGAACGCGTGGATGAACGCGAATGCAGCGAGGCGACCCGATCACCCTCACCCGCGTCGCTGCGCGCCTTGACCTCTCCCGCGTGGCGGGAGAGGTTTCCTTACACCACGGGACAGGCGACGATGTGCTGCTTGTAGGCTGGGCGCTCGCACAGCCGGTCATACCAAGCGCGCAGGTGGGGCAGCGCGGGGCGCTCGAAATCCATGTTGAACCAGCGATGCGCGTGCACGCCCCACGGAATGTCGGCCAGGGTGAAGTCGGGCCCGGCGATATAGGCGTGCCGCGCCAGCAGCGGCTCGATCATGCCGTACGCCTTGGCCGCATCCGCGACGCCCTGCGCGATGGCGGCGGGGTCACGCTGGTCCGCCGGTGTGCGCACCAGGCCCCAGAACACCACGCCCATCGGCCGGTTCAGCACCGTCTGCTGCGCGTCCATCCAGCGGTCGATGTTGGCTCGCGCGTGCGGGTCCTGCGGCCACAGCATGGAGTGCGGCGCATGCGCATGGCACAGGTAACGCAGGATGGCGTTGCTCTCCCACAGTGTGAATGCGTCCTCCTGCAAGGTCGGCACCAGCCCGGTGGGGTTCATCGCGCGATATTCCGGCGTGTCGGTTTTGCCGAACGCGCCGCCGACGTCGATCCGCTCGAACGGCAGGGCCAGCTCGCCCAATCCCCACAGCACCTTCATCACATTGCTCGATGTGGCGCGGCCCCAGACGATCCGATGCATCGGTCCCCTCCCTGCTTTGGCGTGGCATCGGCAACGGTACGCCGCGGCCACGCCGGCGGCAACTTGCACGCCGCCGCACCCCGGTGCACACCCGCGCCGATGCCAACCCTGTCGCTCCGCACCCTCGCCCTGCTCTCCGCGTTCGCCGCCGGCGCGGTGCTGGCAGCCGCGCTGGCCATCGAAAACTGGGGCGGCGTGGCGCCCTGCGAACTCTGTCTGCTCGAGCGGTGGCCGTACCGCGTGGCGATCGTCCTCGCCCTGCTGGCGCTTATGCTGCCGCTGCCGCTGGCGCGCGTCTTGCTGGTGCTGGTCGTGCTGACACTGCTGGCGGACGTGGCGCTGGCCTTCATCCATGTCGGCGTCGAGGCCCACTGGTGGCCCAGTCCGCTGCCGGAATGCGCCGCGCCACGCTTCATTGGCGGCTCGATCGCGGAGCGGCTGGCGCACATGCCGGCGCAGCCCGCCAAGCCGTGCGACGACCCTTCCTACCTGGTTCCGGGATTGCCGGTGTCGCTGGCGGCGATGAACCTGATGTTTGCTCTGGCGTTCGCCGTCGTGCTTGCCATCTTCCTCTGGCGCAGTGACAGGAGGCCGGCATGACCGCCATGCGACCCGAGTTGCCCGGGGACCCGAGCCCCGGCGCGACGGTGGAAGGCATGATCCGCGTGGACCACGCCGGCGAATACGGCGCCGCGCGCATCTATGCCGGGCAGCTCGCGGTGCTCGGGCGTTCCGGCAGCGCGGACACGCTGCGCCAGATGCAGGCGCAGGAGCAGGAGCATCTGGACGGGTTTGCCGAGCTGATGGTGCGGCGGCGCGTGCGGCCCACGGCGCTGCTGCCGCTGTGGCACGTTGTCGGTTTCGCGCTCGGCGCGGCGACCGCGGCGATGGGGGAACGCACGGCGATGGCCTGTACCGCCGCCATCGAGGAGGCGATCGACGAGCACTACGCCGGCCAGATCGCGGTGCTGAACGACGGCGAGGCCGCGTTGCGCTCGACGATCGCGCGGTACCGCGAGGACGAGCTGCACCACCGCGACGTCGCGCTGGCCCACGGCGCACGCCAGGCCCCCGGCTATCGATTGCTCACGGCGGCGATCAAGGCCGGCTGCCGCGCGGCGATCGCGATCAGCGAACGGGTTTGAGGAAACCTCTCCCGCTCCCGCGGGAGAGGTTTCAGGACGCGGCGAAGGCCGTCCGCCGGAGGTGCCGCCATTGCAGCACCAGCGGGCCGACGACCAGCAGATTCAGCAGATTGAACCCCAACCCAGTGGCGAAGGCGGCGCCGTAGAAGCCGGTATGGTCGTAGATCCAGCCGGCCAGCCAGCCCCCCGCCGCCATGCCAGAGCCGCTGAACAGCAGCAGCGTGGGCACGCGCCAACTCGCCTCTGCCGGCGGGAACAGCTCCCGCACCGCCAGCACATAGGCCGGGATCAGGCCGCTGAACCCCAGCCCGAACAGCGCCGAAACGGTGAACAGGCCGAACTCGTTCTGCGTCAACAGAAAGCCGGTCATCGCGGCGAACTGGAAGACGGAGGCCGCGAGTACGGTGCGCAGGCCGCCAATCCGGTCGGACAGCCAGCCCCAGAACTGCCGGCTGACGAAGGCGCAACCGAGCAGGACCGACAGCATGGCCGCGCCCTGCGACGCGGGTATGCCGAGGTCGCCGCAGAACGCCACCAGGTGGCCCTGCGGCATGGCCATCGGCACGCAGCAGCAGAAGGCGGCGAGGCCCAGCATCACCAGCGCCAGGTTGGGGTTCAGGCCGAGCACGGCGTTGCGACTTCCCGCGCCGGCCGACGCGGCTCCGGTGGTGACCGGTTCCGGCGGGTCGCGCAGCACCAACAGCGCGATCGGCGCGACCGCCAGGACCTCGAAGCCGGCGAAGACCCGCATGGTGTGCTGCCAGCCGGTTGCGGCGATGGCCCAGGCGAACAGCGACGGCCAGATGACGCCGGCGACATACTGGCCGGAGGAGATCAGCGCCAGCGCGGTGCCGCGCCGGCGGTCGAACCAGCGGCTGACATAGACGTAGAGCGGCGCGTTCAGCCCGGCATTGCCGAGCAAACCCATGAACAGGCCGTGGCCGAGGATGAGCTGCCAGGCCGCGCCGCCGCTGGCGACCAGCAGCCCGACGGCGACCATCGCCGCGCCGAACGCCACGGTCCAGCGCACGCCGATGCGATCGGCGATCCGCCCCATGGCCAGGCCGCCGACCGCGGTGCCGACCCAGGCGAGCGAATAGGCCAGTGCTGGCAGCTCGCGCGCATTGCCGAGGCTTTCCGCGATCGGCCGCAACGCGACCACCGCAACCTGAGGCGCGCCATAGGACACCGACATGGCCGCCAGTGCGGTCCAGGCGACGACCCAGGAAGCGCGGGTTTCAACGCTGTGCATCCGCGGTTCGCTATCAGGTACGGGCTGTGTGCGAAAGGGCGGGGCAGGGGCTCGCACCATGCCGGGGGCCTGCGGGCTGGTTCTGATGCATGAGCTTCTGCCGGCGCAGCCAGCGGCTTGCTGCGCGGCCGGCCGGAATGGTCCGGTTGCCGCCGTGCGCCGTTGCAGCGTGTTCTGGTGCATGGGCTTTTGGCTGCGCGGCCGACGGGGCCGGCGCCGGGGCGCCGATCGCGCCGCGCCCGGGCCGTTCTGGTGCATGGGGTTCCGCCAGCGCATGTCCAGGCGGCGCGATCCTCGCGCGCCATGCCGGCCGGCAGCGCGCCGAGCAGGCGGAACAGCCGGCGGCCCTCCTCGTGCAGTTTTGTCGATCGCCAGGACAGGTCGATCGAGCGCACCAGGGAGGTCAGGCGCCCCCCCGGCAGGTCCGGGTCCTTCGCTAGCTCCACACCGCGGCGCTGCCAGTCGTCCCATAGCTCCGCCAGCGCATCGTGCGGCGCCGCGCGCAGCGCAAGCAATTCGATCGCCAACGGCACGCCGCCCAGTTCGCGCAGGAACGGCGCAAGATGGGGATCGTCGGGCCTGATGCGCGGGGCCAGCTCGAGAAACAGGCGGCGCGCCGCCTCATCAGGCAGCGGCGGCACCACCGGCTGGTGCGGGAAGGCGGGCGCCGCCGGCCCGGTATAGCCCCGATAGGAGCACAGCAAGGTGACCGAGGGGACGCCGATCAGGCGGCGCAGCGCGTCTCGGGTCGCGGCGGTGTCGACGTCGTACGGCGTCTCCAGGTTGTCCAGCACCAGCAGCGCCGGCGCCGCGGGGAGCGCCGCCAGTGCGTGGTCGAAGGCAGCCGGGTCGGCGGGGTTGCCGCCCAGCACCAGCACCACGGCGGTGCGCAGCGAGGCGGCGTCGGTTGCGGTCTCCAGCGGCACGAACCAGCGGCGCTCGGCGAAGCGCGCGGCGAGGTCGGGGTGGGTGGCGACGGCACGGGTCAGCGTGGTTTTGCCGATGCCAGGCCCGCCCAGCACTACCACGGCGCCGGGACGCGGCGCGGTCAGCATGGCGACCAGGCCGGCGATCTCGGCGTCGCGGCCGAGGCAGCGGTCGGGCGGCAGCAGTGGCGTTGCCGAAGTCGTGCCGCTGGCGGCCGGTGGCGGGGCAGCACCAGTTGGCCTGGGGGCGCTGCCAGTCCGAGGGCGCCGACCGCGGCGTGCCGCAACAGCAGCGGCGTCGAGGCGCTCGCGCAGCAGGTGCTTCACGTCGTTGGTCAGGCGCTTGCCGAACGCGTTGGGCGTGGGGTAGGGCGACCAATAGCCGCGCAGCGAGCCGTCCGGGTTGCGGAACCGGTCGAAGAACTGTTCCACGGCGGGATCGCGCGGGGCGTCCTCGCGGCGATACAGCAGGATGTCGGGCTGCGGGCTGGCGTTCAGCGCGTCCTCGAACTCCCAGACCGTGCCGGATGGGAACGGCGAGCCGTCAGCCCGCGTGTGGGCGGCCGGATCGAGCGGCGTGCCGAGCCGGCCGGCCAGGATGACCACGACGATGTGGCACTGACCCGGCCGGCGCATGAAGCGATTAACCGACGATTGCGGCGTCTGGGTGGGCAGCATCGGCGCCGGGGCAGCGGGATCGTCCCAGCTCGTCACGTCGAACATGACCTTGCCGCGCAGCAGCGGATCGTAGGGCAGCTCGGCTCTCAGCAGGTCGCGTGCGGCGTTGCGCTCCTCCGGCACGTCGCCGGGCGAGGAAAGGAAGACGTTCACGATCAGGGGGCGGTCGTCGCGCGCCATCGCGCCGGGCATTGCGCGCCGTTTCGTTGGCGGATGCAAGCCGCACGTGCGGCGCCATCCGCCCATCGAACGAGAATTGTGCGGTCGCGGGGAGCAGGCCTTGGGGCAGGCAAAGACTCCCCCCTCCCCTTGAGGGAGGGGGTTGGGGGGAGGGGTCCGTACGGCACGGGACCCCTCCCCCCAACCCCCTCCCTCAAGGGGAGGGCGAGTCTTTGCCTGCCCCCAACGTTGAACCGCACCGCCGCGGGGGGCACACTCACCGCCATGCCCGCCCACACCGATATCGTCACGCATGGCTGGGTGGCGAGGCTGCCGCGCGGATGGCTGCCCTACGTCCTGCTAGCCCGCCTCGACCGTCCGATCGGCACCTGGCTGCTCTTCCTCCCCGGCCTCTGGGGCATCCTGCTCTCCGGGGCGCCGCCCGCGGAGGCAATCCGGCTGATCGTCCTGTTCGGCGTCGGCAGCCTGGTGATGCGGGCGGCCGGCTGCGTGGTCAACGACCTGTGGGACCGCGACATCGACCGCCGCGTAGCCCGCACCGCCGGGCGGCCGCTCGCCTCCGGAGCGCTGCGTCCGCGTCAGGCCCTGATATTCCTGGCCACCCTGCTGATGGCGGGGCTGGTCATCCTGCTGCAGCTTAACCGGCTGGCGCAGGCGCTGGGAGTCGCGTCGCTGCTGCTGGTGGCGCTGTATCCGCTGGCCAAGCGGGTGACCTGGTGGCCGCAGCTCGCCATGGGGTTCACCTTCGGCTTCGGCGCGCCGCTCGGCTACGCCGCCGGGGCGGGGCGGATCGATACCGCGTGGGCGCTGCTGTACGGCGCGGCGATCCTGTGGGATCTCGGCTTCGACACGATCTACGCGCACCAGGACCGCGAGGACGACGCCCTGCTCGGCATCGGCTCCAGCGCGCTGGTGCTCGGCGAGCAGACCCGGCCGTTCCTGGCGGCGTGCTTTGCCGGGATGCTGCTGCTGGTGGCCCTGGCTGGGTGGAATCGCGGCCTGGACGTGTGGTTCTATCCGGCGTTGGCCCTCCCGGCAGCGCTGCTGGCGCGGCAGATTGCGGCACTCGACATCAACGACCCGGCCAACTGCCTGCGGCAGTTCCGCGCCAACCGCGAGGCGGGGCTGGCGGTGGGTCTGGCGATCCTCCTGGGGTGGCTGTGAGGCGGCGCCGTACACCTCTCCCGCCCGCGGCGGGAGAGGTCGAGACGCGAAGCGGCGCGGGTGAGGGGCGTAACGCACAGAGGTTCGTGCGTGCCGCCCCTCACCCTCGATCCTTCGCGTCTCTGACCTCGCCCGCGGAGCGGGAGAGGTGAAGCGCGAGCGAGAATTCGTGCTCGCCCACACCGTGCTTGGTTGCGCGCCGCTGGTGCCGGAAATCACGCTGCACCTCGCCAGCGAGATCACCCCGATCTGGCAGGCCACCGAAGACTGGCTGGCCGCGGGAAACGTCGATCCGCCGTTCTGGGCGTTCGCCTGGCCGGGCGGGCAAGCCCTGGCGCGGCACGTGCTCGACCACCCCGCCACCGTCGCCGGGCGGCGCGTGCTGGACTTCGCCGCCGGCGGCGGCATCGCCGCGATCGCCTGCGCGCGCGTCGGCGCCACCGTCGAGGCCGCCGAAATCGACAAGCTGGCCGTTGCGGCGCTGCACCTGAATGCCGTGGCCAACGGCGCCACCGTCGCAGCGGACCTCGGCGACGTGGTCGGCGCGCCCTGCCGCTGGGATCTCATCCTGTGCGGCGACGTGTGCTACGAGGCGCCGATGACCGCACACATCCTGCCTTGGCTTCGTGCCATGGCCCGGGAGGCCGAGGTGTGGGTCGCCGATCCCGGCCGCGCCTACCTACCGCGTGTCGGGCTGACCGAATTTGCCGCCTATCGCGTCCCGACCACCCTGGAGCTGGAAGACCGCACCGAGCGGCAGGTCACACTTTACCGCTTGTCCGGCTGACTCCCTTCGGCCTTCGGGTTGCCGAGTGCCACGCCGTTGACCGTCAGCCCGGCCTGGCCGGCAACGATGTCCCAAACCAGGTGGTCGCCTTCGGGCCGGGCAAAACCGCGCGCGATCGCCAGGAATGGCAGCGCCGGCTGCAAGCTCGGGTTGCCGCCGGCCTGCTTCATCAGTTCGTCCAACCCGGTGGCGGTGATGTGCGCCCGGGCCTGATACTCGTCCGGGCCGGTCACCAGGATGTGGCCCTGGCCGTGCAGTTCGGCCGGGCCGACATCCAGCGCCAACGTATCCAGCCCGACCGTCACCCCGCCATGCGTCAGCAGCGTCGCGGCATCCGCTTGCAGCTGCGCCTGGTCCACGTCCTGGTCGGTCGCCTCCAGCGCCAGCCGCGTGAGGTCGGCGAGCGACACCCCCGCGACGCTGGGGCGCAGTTCCAGATGGTGCGGCATCAGCGACATGGCTTGCGGCGGCGCGTTCTGCACCGCCACCCCGTCGAACGCGATGTCGAACGCCGCGTGCAGCACCCCGTCGGGCGCGGCGCCCTCGATCCCCAGGCGAACCTGGCGTATCGTCGCCTCGCCCTGCCCGGCGACGGCGACATGCATGCCGTCGATCGTCTCCTCACCTCGTAGTCCGGTGAAGACGCCGCGCACCGATTCGATGAATGCGCGCAACGCCGCGCGCGCCGGGGCGGACAGCACCGCGTCGCCGCGTTGCACTGCGGCGGCGGGGGGCAGGGTGGCGAGCAAGCCGCTGGTGGCGGTCAGCAGCGCGGCGGCGTGGTCGCGATCGATGCCGTCGATCCGGCCATGCTCCTGGATGCGGTCGGCGCCGAACGCCACCGCCGGCGTGTCGCCAACCCGCGAGGCGCTCCGCCAGCCGGCGATGGTGCCCTGCTGCACCAGGTCCAGACGCCCGTCGTGCGGCTCCAGCGTGGTCTGCATGACGTAGCGATCGATACGCTGCTCCTGGTGCTGCCGGGGGCTATCGGTCACCAGGCCAAAATTGCCGAGGTCGATGTCGAGCCGCGAGGGCGTGGCGAATGCCGGATCGAACACGGCGTGGGAGTCCTGGGTGCCGATGCTGAGTGCGAAATCCGTCGGCACCTTCTCGCCGGGCGGTCCGCCGGGTTCGGGCATTTGCAGGGTGAAGCGGGAGGCGGCGGGAAGGTGCAGCGCATCCACCGACCAGCGGTCGCCCTCGATCGGCCGGACGTCGGCGCTGACTTCGTTGTCTCCGCTGGCGTCGGTGAACGGCAGCGCGACGCGGAAGTGGTCGTCCTGCGCAATCACTCGCAGCCGCTGGGGCGTCGCGCCCAGGTTGGGACCGAGCAAGCCGGCGAACCAGGATTGCAGGGTTTGCTGCAACGTCGCGGCGGCTTCCTGGTCGATCGTTTGGGCCGCGGCTCCGACCGGCAGCAGGAGCGCGAGGCAAAGCACGAAACGGGCGCGCGGCACGATGTTTCATCCGGGCTGTGAGGGGGCGAGGTTACCGCATATCCGCCACGGCGCGCACCATCATAACCTCTCCCGCCTTCGGCGGGAGAGGTCGAGACGCGCCAGCGTCGAGGGTGATCGGGTCGCCCCGCTCTACCTGCTGCATGCCGACCCGATCACTCCCCCTCGCCGCTCGCGGTCGGTTCGCTTCGCGACCCAACCCGACTGCGTGGGCGAGGTCCAGGCACGCGCGCGAATTTGTCTCGCTCCGTCACTGTTGAGCGCCGACTGGGCTAAGCGGGCCGCGTTACCGCAACCGAGTGCAATCGGTGCGACCTCAGCAAAAGGACCCCCCATCATGCGAATGCTTCCGCTTCTTGCCGCGCTTGCCTCCTTGTCGGTGCTGGCTGCCTGCGGCAACCGAGAACCGGAACGCGCCGAGGGCGGCGCGGCGGCCGGCGCCGCAACCGGCGCGGCGGTCGGGATCGTCGGTGGACCGGTCGGTGTGGTCGGTGGCGCGCTGATCGGCGGCGCCGTGGGCGGTGTCGCCGGCGCCGCCACCAAGCCCAGCGACGTGAACCTCGGCGCCCCGCCGTGGCACGACAATACCGCTCCGGGTCAGCAGGCCGCGGCGCACATGGCGAACTGACGCAAGCGTGACGCCGCGGCGTGCGGCGGCGCGGCCGATTCGGCTTCCTCCGAATCGGCCGCGCCCGCGTAGAGTCCCGCCAAGCCATAGGGAGGGCTCTCGATGCGTGCCCCGACCGTTGTTGCCGTTGCGGCACTGACGATGCTTGCAGCCTGCGGCACGCAGGAACCTGACCGGGCAACCGGCGGCGCGGCGACCGGTGCCGGGACCGGTGCCCTCATTGGCCTGGTCGGCGGGCCGATCGGTGTCGGGGTGGGTGCGCTGATCGGCGCCGCCGTGGGGGCAACCACCGGGGCCGCGGTGCCGCCTCCGGACCTGACGCTGCCGGCGCCGCCCTGGAGCAGCGAGCAGCACTGACGCCGGATTGCTCTCGCCTCATCCTGTGGAGCGGATGGGGGGGAATTATGCCTCCCGGTCCCCCGTACCTGTTCAGGCGCGGCAAAGGCCGATCAGGCGCTGCCGGCGACGTAGGCCTTCAGGCTGTCAACCTCGCTCTCCTGCTCCATGATGCGCGCCTTCACCACGTCGCCGATGCTGATCAATCCGACCAGCACCCCATGGTCGGTCACCGGAAGGTGGCGGAAGCGGCCGGCGGTCATCATCGCCATGGCCTGCGGCACGGTGGTGTGCGGCTGCGCCACCTGGATCGCTCGCGTCATCAATTGGCCGGCGGTCATCTCCAGCGTCCGAGCGCCATTGGCCGCCAGGCTGCGCACGATGTCGCGCTCGCTGACGATGCCCAGCAATTGCTCGGCGCGGTCCAGCACCAGCACGGCACCGATGCGCCGGGTCGCCAGCACCTCGGCCACGTGCGCGATCTCCGCGGTCGGATCGACCGCGGTGATCTCGTATCCCTTGTGCTTCAGGATGGCCGCTACCGTCGTCATGGCACTGCTCCCTCGGGTTGGGGCAGGACGATGATCCGGTTGCGGCGAGGCAGGTCAGGGTTCGGCGAGGCTGGGAGGCCGGATCACGGGCCCGCGGTTGTTATACGCGGACATCATGCGCGATCCGGCCTCCCGTTTGCAAAACTTATGCGTGCGATGCAGCAAATTCCGCTACCACAAGGTACTGCCTGCCATCAGCCCCGCCACCAGCAGCACCACGAAGATGACGATGGCGATGAAGAACAGGATGCGGGCGATGTCGGCCGAAGCGGCAGCGATACCGCCAAATCCGAAGATCGCCGCAATGATCGACACCACCAGGAAGAACAGAGCCAGCCGTAACATGGGGTTTTCGCTCCTGGATTGTTGCCGGGTTAACCTGGGGGAGGCGAGACCGTTCCGCCAGTCACACGCTCTTGACGCGCAAGCTGGGCTGGAGAACGAGTGTCGCTGCCCCGGAACACCCGAGGTGGGAGCCGTATGCGGGAATGCCGCACGTACGGTTCTGTGCGGAGGCCGCGTCGTAAGGCGCTGTCCCTACCGCGATTTAGTGCGGGAACAACCACGCTTCGATCCCTTACAGGTCTGTGATCCCTTACAGGTCTGTCAGCAACCGGATCGAAGCATGCGAGCTGGTGCACGGGGCAGGTAGATCAGGACACGGCGCGCGGTTCGTGATCTTGACCAACTGGTTACCTCCCATGGGCGCTCCCGCAGCGCCTTCGCCATGCCTCGCTTGCGCCCGCATGATCCGGCTGCCACACAGCGCCGCGTCATGCCGCACGTTCTCACCCTGATCGCCAGCCGCGTCGCCACCTCACTCACACCCGCTGTCATCGCGCGCGTGCGTGACGCGGTTGCCGGGGGCGAACCGATCATCCTCTCGCCCGGCGAAGCAGCCGACATTTTCGCCCCCGCCGCGCCCGACATGGATGCGGTGCGGGCGGTCCTGGATGGCGCCGCGATCGACGCCATCGCGACCACGGCGGAAAACCGGCGCAAGCGCCTGCTGGTCGCCGACATGGACAGCACCATCGTGACCGGCGAGACGCTCGACGAACTCGCCGACTTCGCCGGGTTGAAGCCGCGCATCGCCGCCATTACCGCGCGCGCGATGAACGGCGAGCTGGACTTCAAGGCAGCATTGCGCGAGCGCGTGGCGATGCTGCGCGGTCTGCCGATCGATGCACTGGAACGCACGTGGGAGCGCGTGCGTCTGACCCCCGGTGCGTGCGAACTGGTGGCGACGATGCGGGCGCACGGTGCCCAGACCGCACTGGTCTCCGGCGGGTTCAGTTTCTTCACCGGACGCGTCGCCGCGCTATGCGGTTTCGACCTGCAACGCTCCAATGTGCTGCTGGACGATGGGGCCGCGCTGACCGGGTTCGTCGCCGAACCGATCCTCGACCGCGACACCAAGCTGGACATGCTGACCAGCCTCGCCGCGGAGCGGTCGCTTCCGATGTCGGCGACGCTGGCGGTGGGCGACGGCGCCAACGACCTCGACATGCTGCGCGCCGCGGGGCTGGGTGTGGCGTTCCGCGCCAAGCCGATCGTGGCGGCGGCGGCACAGGCGCGGGTGGATCACGCCGATCTGCGCGCGCTGCTGTTCGCGCAGGGGTATCGGGCGGCGGCGTTTGTTGGCGCCGATGCGCAGCGGGCCGGGTGAGTGTCCGCAGCTTGTGGCGGACGTTCAGGTCTGCGCGGCACCCACGCTTCCCATTTGCCGGAGGGGCACGGCCCGCCGCATCGTCGGCTCATCGCTGGCGTACGCTACCCGGCGCGGCAAGTTCGACAATCGCCGGACCTTATCGCCGCAACGCCTCCTCGTCGCACATGACCTCCACAATGTTCTTGATGATCTGCGACTGGCGCGAACCCGCGGCGTCGCCTTCCGAACTGCGAGAGGCCGTATCGTCCGGCGGCTCCCGTCGATCGCGTGCGTAGTGCTTCATGAAGAGGTGCATGACGTGCCCGACGCCATCTTCGGTGACAGAGCGGAGATCGGAGGCAAAATACTGGCCGCGAGTGTAGCTGCCAGTGATCACTTCGTAAGCGGGAAAATAGGCAACATCCTGGTAGTCGGCCGCAAGCTCCTCGCAAGCAACGCGCAGTGCGGACTTCGAGTACGTGGTTGAAACCAGGACATGACGGTCATCTGCGGTTGCAATCAACGGCACCGGCGAGACTGTGACAATGAAGCGGACACGGGAGTTGCGGGCGCGGATAAAGCTGAACGCCTCCCGCATATCGGCGCTCACCTCCGCCGCTCGCAAATTGACGAACTCATGCCGGGCGGGGTCGAATTCTCCGCCCGCAACGCCTGGACAAAGCGGGTAGGCCGCACCGTCACCGCGCGATATCCAAGTCTCCGTAAGACCCAGGGTGAAGACGAAAACGTCCATCTCTTCAACCATACGACGGACCGCGGCGAAGTGTTGGCGTCGGTCGGACTCATACTCGGCCTTCGACACGAAGCCGTCGGGCTGTATCTGCGGACGGAATGGGTCAATCAGGCGTCCATCCTTCCGCTGCCAGCAGTCTTCAACGGGAAAGAACGAGCCGTATGCGCGCTGCAGCATCTGAATGAGCTGTCGAGACGTGTAGATATTGCCGTAACGGGCCGAGAACACGCCGTAGCCAAATTTGTCAGCCAGGTGCTTAGGAACCAGCGGGTGCGCCGTCTCCGCAACGAAATAGTTGAAGCCATGTCCCCGCAAGTGGCGCGCAATATGTTGCGCAAAACAACTGCCGGCGGTTGCAATGCGATCATCGCGCGCAAGCGCGAATTTCGCTGTGAGCACCGGGTCCACGTCCGATCTCTTCCGATTGGCGACCGCCTCGGTCCAAAAGCAGTGCTCTGGAAGTGTCCGGTATGGATGCTGGCTCATATGCTCTCCGTGTCCCGGCGTTCGCGGGCAATCTGCACAATCCGGTCGAGCATCAGATCGCCATAGGCGGCATTTGCATGTAACGCATCGTGGCTGCGATACTGCAAAAGAAGGCAGCCATCTGCATCGCGCGCTTCGGCAATAGGCGCGACGAAATGCACCAGATTCTCCTCGCACACACGCCGCATAGCGGTATTGCAGACCTCCCAGACCTTGGCGCGAAGTCTTGCTGGTGCGACACCATACCGGGCAATCGCCTCACTGAAGACGGGGTCCGCCTGCAGCGTGATATGGTCGTCTCCAGCGATCGGCGGCGGAGGCCCGACTTGATAAAGCGGCAGTTTCGTGAAGCTGCGAAGATGGGGAAACCACGGACTCATGTTACTGACACGGTACCGACACGTTGCCAGCATCAGATCGTATGGGATGATTTCTGAATTCAGGTCAGGTTGTACGTCCTCGCCGGGAATATAGAAATCAAATGGACGAGGACTCTTCGTCAAGGACAACAGCGCGTGCTCAGCGCCCCCCAAATAGGTGAACACGGCTGACGGTTTTGACGTATCCAAATACTCCTGGAAATCTATTCCAAAATTTTCATTGAAAACGTTCTGTCCATCTACGGAAGTGTACCCGGGCTTATAGCGATCTTCCAGCAACTGAAAGATCTTGAAAGCGAAGTCGATCTCGCCGCTACGCTGGCGTAGAGCGTACGCGTGGCGAAGCGAATGTAAATGACTCGCGCCGACGCAAACGACCTGCAGCATAGAAACCCCCAACCTTTATGCTACTTAAAAAGCAGCGTCGGAGTCTAGCACTTTATATCGCGCCAAGGTCCGGGGTGCGGACTGCCACGATCGACGCCGATCCGCTGTGCCGACGCCCCGACGGGACCCGGCCGGAGCGGCCCCCGTCATCGAGGGCGAGACACCAACCCTGGGAAGCGGCGGCTCCCGCGTCCGGCTTGTCGGACTTTACCGCACCACGCGGTCGGCGACGTGCCGAGCACCAGTGGAGAGCGCTGCGCTGTTCCGCCCTACGCGAACCGAATCGTCCTATCCCGGCGCCTTGTCCTTGTCGCTCGACAGCGACAGCGGCACCCATTGCAGCCCGTCCTGCCGCTGGATCAGCAGCAGCACCGACTTGCGGTTCTCCTTGCGCACGGCGTCGATCCGCTTCTGCACGTCGTCCACCGAGCCGACCTCGCCCTGCTGCACCTCGACCACCACGTCGCCTGGCTTCAGGCCGCGCTCGGCAGCCGGGCCATTCGGCGAGACGTCGGTGACCACCACGCCCTTCTGGTCGGCGTTGAGCTGATACTTGTCCTTCAGGTCTTGCGAGATCGGCGCCACTTTCAGCCCCAGCCCGGCGATATCCACCGGCGTGGGGGGCTTGACGGCCGGGGTCCCTGTCGTGGCGGCGACCTGCTGCGTGTCGTCCGGCTTCTCGGCCAGAGTCGCTTGCAGCGTCACCTCCTTGCCGTCGCGCCACAGCACCACCGGCACCGACTGCCCGACCTCGGAATCCGCCACGATACGCGGCAGAGCGTGCATGTCCTTCACGTCCTGATTGTTGAACTTCAGGATGATGTCGCCGTTGTGGATCTGCGCCTTGTCGGCCGGTCCGCCGTCGTTCACGCCGGCCACCATCGCGCCGGTCGCGTCCTTCAGGCCCAGGCTCTCGGCGATATCGGGCGTCACCTGCTGGATCCGCACGCCCAGCCAGCCGCGCCGCGGATGGCCGAAATCCTTCAACTGGGCGACGACGTTCTTCACCATGTTGGACGGGATCGAGAAGCCGATGCCGATCGACCCGCCGGACGGCGAGTAGATCGCGGTGTTCATGCCGATCACCTGGCCGTCCATGTTGAACAGCGGGCCGCCGGAATTGCCGCGGTTGATCGCCGCGTCGGTCTGGATGAAGTCGTCGTACGGCCCCTGGTGGATGTTGCGGCCGCGCGCCGACACGATGCCGGCGGTGACCGAGCCGCCCAGGCCGAACGGGTTGCCGATCGCCAGCACCCAGTCGCCGACCCGCTGCGTGTCGGAATCGCCGAACTGCACCGCCGGCAACGGCTTGTCCGGCTTCACCTTCAGCAGCGCGATGTCGCCGGTCTCGTCGCGGCCGACCACGGTGGCCTTCAGCGTGGTGTTGTCCTGCAAGGTCACGTTGATCTCGTCGGCGCCGTCGATGACGTGGTTGTTGGTCACGATCAGCCCGGAGGGGTCGATGATGAAGCCCGACCCGAGGCTTTGCATCCGCCGCTCCGGCGCCGGCTGGTCGCCGCCCTGGCCGCCCTGGCCGCCCGGGTGGTTGCGATTGAGGAAATCCTTGAAGAATTGCTCGAACGGCGAGCCCGGCGGGAACAGCGGCATGTCCGGCCCGGGGCCCGGCCCACCCGGGCCGCCGTTATGTGCGGTCACCAGTTGGCTGGAGGAGACGTTCACCACCGCGGGCAGCAGCTTGGCCGCGAGGTCGGCGAAGCTGTCGGGCGCGCCGCGGGCATAGGCCGGCGTCACCGGCAGCCCCGCCGCGAGCGGCATGGCGAACAGGGTGGAAACGCCGAGCAGGGCGGCGCGGGCGGTGGCGGAGCGGATCAGGCGCATGGTCAGGGTTCCTGGCGGACAGGCCGCATATGGCCCGGCCATTGCCTCACGGCAATGCAGCGGGCGGCTCGACGGCCAGCAGTGTAATCGGAGGCCGGGTTCGGGTCACGGGCCGGGTGGTGTCGGGGCTGCCTGGAGGTAGCGCAAATATGCGTTGTCCGGGGTGATCACCAGCCGCGCGGCGCCGGTGGCGAAGGCGTCGCGATAGCCTTGCAGGGTGCGCCAGACGCCGAAGAACCACGAGTCCTGGCTGAACGCCTGGGCATAGATGGCGATGGCGCCGGCCTCGCCCTCGCCGCGCAGGCGGTCGGCGGTGGCGCGGGCCTCGGCCAGCAGCACGGTACGCTCGCGTTCGGCGTCGGCGCGGATCTTTGCCGAGGCCTCGGCGCCTTCCGCGCGGGCCTGGGCGGCGACACGCTGCCGCTCGGACTGCATGCGCGACAGGATCGCCTGCGTGTTCTCCTGTGGCAGGTCGGCGCGGCGGATGCGCACGTCCTCGACCGACACGCCGAAGCCGGGCATTTCGGCGTTCACCTGGTCGCGGATGGACGCCATGATCCGCTCGCGATCGGCCGACAGCACGTCGAGCAACTGGTTGTTGCCCAGCACCCTGCGCAAGCTGGCCGTGACGATCGAGTTCAATCTGCTCTGGATGGCGAACTGGCCCGGGCCGACCGCCTGGTAGTATTTCAGCGCATCCTTGATGCGGAACACCACGAAACTGTCGACGATCAGCCGGCGCTGGTCGCCCAGGATCACTTCCTCGCCGGGCAACTCGACGGCGAGCAAGCGCTTGTCGAACGGGATGACGGTCTGCGTGATCGGCACCTTCACGTGCAGACCCGGCTCGGTAATCACCCGTACCGGGTCGCCGAACTGGGTGATCAGCACTTGTTCGGTCTGATCGACGGTGAACAGGCTGGAATCGACGATGACCAGCAGCACCACCAGCAGGGCGATCAGGGCGATGACGGCGCGGTTCATCGGGCCGGCCCCTGCGACAGGCCGGGGGCGGCGGCGGTGGAAGGCGGTGGCGGCGCGGCGGCCGGGCGACCCGGCGGCGGCGGGTTGATCGGCATGAACGGTACCAGGCCCTTCAGCCGGTCGTCCACCACCAGCGGCTGCGAGTGCGCCAGAATGTCCTGCATGGTGTCGAGATACATCCGCTGGAGCGTGACGTCCTTGGCCGCCTGGTAGGCCTTCAGCACCGCGTCGAACTGCTGCGCCTGGCCGGTGGCCTGCGCCACCGCCGCCTGCTTGGCACCCTGGCCCTCGGCCACGATGCGGGCGGCGTCGCCGCGGGCGCGTGGCACGATGTCGTTATGGTACGCCTCGGCCTCGTTGCGCATGCGCTCGGCGTCGGTGTTGGCACGCTGCACGTCACGGAAGCTCTCGATCACCGCGTCGGGTGGATCGACCCGCTGCAACTGCACCTGGGTGACGTCGATGCCGGCCTTGTAGCGGTCGAGGATCTGCTGGGTCTGCGCATGCACGTCGTTTTCGATCTGGGCGCGGAGCTGGGTCAGCGCCGGCTGGATCGGCGTGCGGCCGATGACCTCGCGGATCGAGCTTTCCGCGATCGCCTTGACCAGGTTGTCCGGGTCGCGGGTGTTGAACAGGTAGTCCGCCGCGTTGTTGATCTTCCAGAACACCGTGAGGTTGATGTCGATGATGTTCTCGTCGCCGGTGAGCATCAGGCTTTCCGAGGGCACGTCGCGCCCGCCCGGTTCGCCGCCGGTGACTTCGGTCTGCTGGGCACCCGAGCGATAGCCGATCTCGGTGCGGTTGATGCGGGTGACCGCGGGGAGCAGGACATGCTCGATCGGCCAGGGCAGGTGCCAGTGCAGGCCCGGATCGGTGCGATAGCTATAGGCGCCGAAGCGCATCACCACGCCAAGTTCGTCCGGCTGCACGCGGTAGAAGCTGCTGGCGAGCCACAGCACGATCACCGCCAGGCCGAGCAGCAGCAACGGCCGGCCGCCGGTGAAGCGCATGCGCGGTCCGCCGCCGCCGCCGCCAAGCAGGCTGCGAATCGCGGCTTGCAGGCGGGCGATGAGCATGTCGATGTCGGGGATCGGACCGGGTCCACCGGGCCGCCCGCCGCCGGGGCGAGGGCCACCCGGACCGCCGCCGCCGCCCCACGGACCGCCACCGCCGGGCGGTGGCCGGCCCGAGCCGTTGCCGGAACCACTCGGCGGGAACCCCCAGGGACCCTGGCCGCTCTGGACCACGATGGGTCCGCCGCTGTTCATTGAGACGATCGTCGCTCCTGTCTGGCCGCGCGCCCGAGAGGGGCGTTGGCGGAACGTGCGTCCTGCGCCATATCGGCTGGCACCGGCGTCACGGCGGGCTGCCTTATCGGCTCACTGGGGCGTGTTTGCAACACATCTCGGTCGGGATTGGCCCGGCCGCAGCAATAGGATTGCGCCATGGCCGCCCCACAAGACGCTTTGCGCGAGGCATTGCGCGCGATCAAGCATCCCGCCACCGGCGTCGACATCGTCAGTGCCGGCCTGGTCGAGGGCATCGAGGAGCGTGACGGCCTGGTGCAGGTGTCCTTGCTCACCGACCGCGCGCACGCTGCGGAAATGGAGCCGGTGCGGCGCGAGGTGGAGGCGCTGCTGCGGCACCAGCCCGGGATCACCAACGCCACCGCGGTGCTGACGGCGCACAAGGCGCCCGGTGCTGCGGCGCCGCGGCAGGCGGCGGCCCAGCCCCCCGGCGGGCAGGGCGGGCGGCAAGGGCAGGGGGGTGGTCATGGGCCCGGGGGGCACGGCCACGGCCATGGCCACGGCCAGCCGGGCGGGCAGAAGCCGGCACTGCTGCTGCCGGACGTGAAGGCGATCGTCGCGGTGGCCTCCGGCAAGGGCGGGGTGGGGAAATCCACCGTGGCGGTGAACCTCGCCGTGGCGCTGGCGCAGCAGGGTCACCGAGTGGGGCTGCTCGACGCCGACATCTACGGCCCGAGCCTGCCGCGCATGCTGGGGCTGAATCGCAAGCCGGAGGTACGGGGGGACAAGATGATCCCGTTGCAGGCGTGGGGCCTGTCTTGCATGTCGATCGGCTTCCTGGTCGAGGAGGAGACCCCGATGATCTGGCGCGGCCCGATGGTGATGGGCGCGCTGGAGCAGATGATGGGGCAGGTGGAATGGGGTCCGCTGGACGTGATGGTGGTGGACATGCCGCCGGGCACCGGCGACGCGCAACTGACCATGGCGCAGCGGGTGGCGCTGTCCGGTGCGGTGATCGTCTCCACCCCGCAGGACATCGCG
>Ga0181530_10000135_pt1 | contig 90790 bp, 61 predicted proteins | sample PEATcosm2014_Bin_42_FD_119769 | JGI IMG/M metagenome (GOLD analysis project Ga0181530, IMG submission 119769) | Peatland microbial communities from MTU Mesocosm Facility, Houghton, MI, USA - PEATcosm2014_Bin10_60_metaG | ecosystem: Environmental > Terrestrial > Soil > Wetlands > Peat | place...
CCTCGGCCACAGAGAATGCCTCCGCGCAACTCTCCACGACCACACGGCTCTTCGGCCTCCGGGCCAAGTATTTCTTCAACGAACCTGTCGGCCATCTCTCTTCGGCGAGCACTGTTCCATCGCTCGCACGAACACAAATCTGGGATTCCCTTCCACCAAGATCGATCGCAATATGTTCCACGGCTGGCCTCCTTCGGCTGCACAAGAAGTGCAACCCATTTTGCGGAACGGTAACTCGTTACCGCGTTGTCGAGCAGGCCAGCCACTTCATTACAATAATGCCGATCGATGACTGCTTGAGCCGAAACTGGCTCCAGTGAATCTCCGTTACAGGAGCTGGCGGCGCCGTGAGACCGCTGGGGCGTTCGACTTCTGCGTGACAGGCCTGTCGTTCCAGTAGCCCGCGGCATGTCGAAGCGGTCGAGCACGATTTCACGTTAGCAGAAAACGTGCAGGTAACGTGGTAGCAAGGTGCGGCATATATAGGGTCGTGGCGCAATTGGCCCCGTAAACTCGACGCGGTATTGATGCATGGACCACTAAGCCCACACGAGCGTTCTGCCGACCTATGAAGGTGATTTCTGTGTCATGTGCAGGAGGCCCTATGTCGAATCGTATGCGTTGCTTCGTGAGGTTGGCCGTGCTGGCCATCTTTGTGATTACGGCAGGTGCAACCGCGTGCAGCGGCAATGGCAACGGAGCCATAGGCCACCTTTCGGCGGCGCCAGATGCCAAGGGCACAGGCGGCAGCGATGGCGCCGCAACCAGTTTACCAGATGCTCCCACCGCCATAGGTGGCAGTGGTGGCTACACTGGGATGGGCGGAAGTGAGGCAGTCGCGGACGCGGCGGCAGACCAAAGCGCCACGATCAGTCCAGCTGATGCTGCCCCTATAGGCGGTATTGCTGGCTCCATTGGAATGGGTGGGGTTGGTGCCCGCGAAGCCGGTGGCGAAGGCGGCAGCAGTGGCAGAGGGTCTGGTGGTGACGGCGGCACGATAGATGCCAACGCAGTGGGTGGCGATGGTGGCAGCAGTGGCAAAGCTGGAGATAGCGGAACTGATGGCTCCGGCGGTGATAGCGGCGACTGGAGCCCGGCGCAGCTCCCGAACCTCTCCCTTTGGCTGATGGCGGACCGAGGCGTCATCACCCAGTCGAGCCGTGTGACAACCTGGCAGGACCAGTCAGGCAACAACAATACTGCGACGCAGTCCGTAGAGGCCCGATGCCCGTTGCAGGTGACCGAGGTGATGAACGGGCACGCCGTGATCCGCTTTGATGGTGTCGGGACCGCCCTCCATATTGCAGACTCGCCGAGCATCACCTGGCCGACGAACGACTTTACCATCGAGGTGGTCGTCAGCTTCACCAACCAGACGAGCACATCGCTGGGATACGGCCTCATAGTGGCGAAGCAAGTGTACAAGACGGCCCCTTTCCCGGGCCCCAGCCTTTGGGCCAACTATCCTCTGCCCGGCGGCCTCTCAACCGTGCTTGGCGTGCAACTGAATACGTCGCAATATGTCGTCTCGTCGGCGACCGGTCTCAACGACGGCACGCCGAGGATTCTGGCGGGGCGCAGGACTGGCGTCACCAACCTCGAAGCTCGCGTCAACGGCGTGGCCTCTGGCCAGGCGGTCGTGACCAGCGTCGACTCCAGCGCCACGGGCAACTTCATGTTCATTGGTGGCCAAGAGGTGAACAACTCTGTTGTGCAAGCCCTCAGTGGCGACATCGCCGAGATCGTTGCGGTGGGCGGCACAATTTCGATCTCCGACCTCGCCATGCTTGAGACGTACTTGAAGGCGAAATACGGTCTTGGTGGTGCGGGTTCGGATGCCGGAACCAACAGCGGAGTGGACGTGCCCTTGAGCGATGCGGGTTACGGCACCGGAGAGGCTGGGATTACAACGACCACGGTGTTCACGACCGAGACAGGGAACATGCTCGACAATCCCACGTGGATCACCGCGCGCGCTCTAAACGAGAATGCCGTCAATCCATCGTACGAGGTGTTCGGGTGCGGATTCGAGCCAGCCGTGGCAGTTACACTGCACGCCAACAATTCCCTGGGTCAGACCGTCGTAGCTTCGGCGACTGCCCAAGCAAACGGCTGCTTTGACGCTCAGACGATCGCGGTACCGGCAGCCTATATTGCAGGAGGAATCGTCTCGCTCGAAGCAGACGACGGGACTGTCTACTCCCACGTCGCCTCTGCCGGGATTCCAGCAGAGTTCGTGGACTGCGTCGGCGAGTCGAACGACTACGGAGCAATCTCGTACTTCATGGCGTCCAGGTCAGCAGACATCACCTACTGCATGGACCCGAAATGGTGGACGACGCCATCGAACGCGCTTGCGTTCAAAGGGTTTGATGTTTCTTTTCCCGACCGAGTTCGACAACAGCTCACCGCCGATTTCGGGCTCCCGTTTCCCAGCTCCCGGTTCACGGTAGAAGTGGGCCCCTACATTCCGCGCGACGCCGCCGGAAACCCAAACGGGCCTTCGACTGCCAACGCCGGTCTAGCTCACACTGGGAGTAGCTTCGGTCTGGGAGAGTTTCTCTCGGCCGACACGGTAATCACGGCCTCCAATGCTCCGGACGGCACCATCATCATGGCTGCGTGGGCGTATATCTTCATGGTGCAGGAGTGCGTGAACGATTACACGGTTATCATCGGCGGTGGGTGGCCGACAGACTGGTGGGCCGATCACAGAAGCCCGTTCCCCACGGCCGTGAACTGGAACATTCTCAATGAGCTCGGGACAGGGGACATCTACACCATCGAATGCGACTACAACCATGGGCCACCATCCCCCGATTTTGTGCAAGGCTTCGGTGTAGTCTACGACACACAAGCTTCGATGTTCGATAGTCTTCGGGCATCTGCGGGCGGGTGGAGTGGATTTGCAAACGCGTTTGCGTATTTGCACGGCGACAAAATGATTCTGAACGAACTGAAGGATCCGCCACTGTTCACGACGCAAACTCAATTCGTTTCGGGCAACCCTTCTGCGCTACTCACGGATTATGTCATCGCGTACCTGAGCCTCGGGTTCCAAAAGGACCTGTACGCGACGATCGTCACTCAGAATGGTGTAGGAGAGCGCCCAAGCATCTACATTAACGGTACGCTCACCAGTTGCTGGAATATCAACGGTGGATGCGACACGGGGGCGGGGGAGGCAATGTGGCCGGGATACACGCCAAGTGACACCGAGATCCGCAGTGTCGCGACGGCCCACTGCGCACTTGCGGCGGCGAGTACCGGCATCTGCGTTATCATGAGCGCCTGCGCGAATGGCAGCACCGGAAGGAGCGTGGATGCGGCTCCCGCACCCACGGCTGATGCCGCAGGCAGTGGCGGCACAATCGGTACCGGTGGGGCGAGCAGCGCCGGCAATGGCGGTGCGGCCACCAGCGCTGGTGGTGCTCTCGGTAGCGTCGGGTCGCCCGGCTCCGGTGGCGTGTCCGGGTACGGAGGTGCGGTTGGCACAGGCGGAATGGTCGGCACCGGCGGAACGCCTGGCTCCGGTGGCAAAACGGACACCGGCGGCGCAACCAGCGCAACCAGCGGAAACGGCGCGACGGACGCGAGCCCGGTCTCGACCATCGACTTCTCGATCTGGTCCCTGCAATTGCCGATTGGCACCGGAACATCCCCAACCATCATTCCGCCCAGCCAATTAGTGGCAGGATTTTCCAATGCGTACTTCTATGTCGCTGCGGACGGAGGGCAGGTCTTCATGGATCCGGCCACCGGCGTTACCACTTCGGGCTCGCAGCACTGCCGAACCGAGCTGCGTGAGATGACCCCCGCTGGTGCGCAGGCGGCATGGCCATCCACGGGCGCCAACACACTGACGGTGACCGGGAAGGTACTGGAAGTCGGCGGCGGGTCAGCCGGTCATGCCACCGTCGGCCAAGTCTTCAACAGCAACGACTCCATTCCCCTGGGTGAGCTGGAGTACTCCAACAGCCTGGGCGGCTTTGAGCTGCTCTACGAAGAAGCCTCAGGGGCTGGAACCTACACAGACCTCAAGACCCCCGTTGCCCTGGGCGAGCAGTTCACCTATTCACTGGCGCTTTCGAATGGAGTCCTCACCATCACCATCAACGGCGTGGACGTCTACAGCTACCCGCCGAGTTCCACCGTGGCAGCCAAGAATTTCTACTTCAAGTGTGGCAACTACGACCAAACCGCGACGGCCGGCGCCATCAGCACGACGCCGTACACTGTCGTCGAGGTCTACGCCGTGGCGGTCGTCCACGCGTAGCGACGACGCAGCTGCCTCGTCGTCTGCGCCTCAGGCCGTTGCAGGTGCTGACCCACCCCGTCCAGAAGTACCAACCGCGACAAAGGAAGTTCCTACATCCGTGCCGACCAGAGCGGTCGCATCGTCATGGTGAGCCCGTCTGCGGTGAGCCTGTTTGGATACGATTCGATCCAGGAGAAACCCCAAAAGAATGAATTCCGCTATACTCGTGGCAAATATGCAAGACTTCCAGCCGAAGGCCGTCTTGTAACCAGATCCGTAGCAGCGGAGACAAACAATGAAAGACCCTGCACGGACGTTTCTGCTGGGCTCGCTCTCCCTGGTGCTCTATGCAGCATGCAAAGGATCTGGGCCGATTCTCGCCCTTCGCGCCCTGACGGGTCACACCACTGGATGGACACATGCCATCTGCCCGTAGCGAAAACACCTTGCTCAGATAAGTCGACAGTACCTTCTAGAGGTGATCGGTATGAAGATTTCGCTCAAGCTGACCTTGTTCCTGGCTGGCGTCGTCGCGCTTTTCGTGGGACTGGCTGACGCCTTGATCGGGCAGACTCGGGACTTGGTTGCCAGCTACGACGAGCTGTTGAATACCTCCGTCAAGCAGGCTGACTTGGCTCGCGTCGCGCAGGTCGACTTCAAGAAGCAGGTGCAAGAGTGGAAAGACATCCTCTTGCGCGGCCACAACCCGGCAGACCTGGCGAAGTACAGCAAGCAATTCCACGACGCCGAGGCGAGGGTTAACGAGAATGCCGCCGCACTCATCAAACAACTGCAGGACCCGGCGGCGAATCAGCTTCTTGCCGAATTCGTCATCCAGCACGACATTCTCGACAAGAAGTACCAGGAGGCCTACGACACGTATGTTGGAGGTGGCTTCGATTTCAAAGCGGCAGACAAGATCGTGCGGGGCATGGATCGACAACCGACCAACCTGTTCGACCAGGTCGTGGCGCGCCTGGCAACGCAAACCGAGCAGTCGGTAAGGGCACAGCAGAAGCTTGCGGCGCACAAGCAGATGCTCGCCCTGGTGATTGCAGGAGGCACCTTGCTGCTCCTCACCGTGGTCGGCCTGCTCGTAGTCCATAGCGTGACGTCGCGCCTTGGTTGTCTCAAGCTGATCTCGGACAAGTTGGCGCAAGGTGAAATTGCGGGCTTGGCCATCGAAATCGGCGGCAACGATGAGGTTGGCCAATTCGGCCAAAGCCTCAAGGGCGTCTGCGCCGAAATCGAGGAGCTGGCGACGGCGAAGACGGGCCATCCGGCGATACCATCCTAGCGCACAGGTGTGGAATCCCTGCGCTTCGCCAGACACGCTAATCAAGCGTGAGTTTCACGCACTTTTCGCCACAGAAAGGTTACGTACCTGTCACGCGGACAGCATAGACCGCGCCCTATTATTCCTTGCAGCCAAGGAGGTTCATATGGCGCCGGTCGAGCAAACGCACCGAGAGCACAGCTTGCCCCTGACCCCGTGCCAAGGCACGCGGGACGGCGAGGAGGAAACGGATTTGGAGGATTTCGAGCGGGACGAACTGCTGCGCACGCTACGCCCGGAAGACTGGTTCGCCACGGCCGAGCAGGGCGTACCCATCTGGTGTTACTAGTGCGTGAAGTCCCCGCCATGCCTGGCAGCAACGCCAAGCAGGCCGGTCAGCATGGACGTCCAGCGCGCCTCATCGATCTGGGTGCAGCTATTCGCAGTCCGATTGGGCGCACCCTCTTCCGGTTGATCAAGAACCCCATTGAACAGGTGTTCTCGCTTTCCACCATCAACGACATCTACTCAGTCGCCGCACCATCGGCAGCCGATCGCAACTACTTCGCCACGGCTCTACGCACATTCGGCGTGAGCTACGACCTCGCACCCGAGGATCTGGCCAAAGTCCCGGCCACCGGACCGCTGGTGATTGTGGCCAACCATCCTTTTGGCGCCGCCGACGGGCTGATCATGGGCGACATCCTGACCCGGGCCCGCCCTGACTTCCTGCTACTGGCCAATCAGCTGCTTCACCGGATTCCTGAGCTGCGCCCGTGGATTCTGCCGGTCGACGTGCTGGGTGGCGTAGCAACCCCCCAACGCAATGCTTCGCACCTGCGCGTGGCCATAAGGTGGCTGGCGCAGGGTGGTGCACTGGGCGTCTTCCCGGCCGGGACCGTGTCGCATCTTCATGTGAGGAAGGGCTGCATTGCCGACCCGCTTTGGCACCGCACGGTGGCCGTGCTGGTCCGTCGCACCGGCGCCACGGCGATCACCATGTTCTTCGAGGGCCACAACAGCCTGGCGTTCCAGCTTTCCGGCCTAATCCATCCCCGCCTGCGCACGGCGCTCTTGCCGTCCGAGTTCCTCAAGCGTAGCCGCTCGCGGGTTTCGGTACGCATCGGACGCCCGATTGAGCCGCACAAGATCGCACGCTACCCCGATGACCGCGCCCTGACAGAATACCTGCGCTTCAAGACCTACATGCTGCAATGGCGTGAGAGCGCGATCCGCCCGCGTTTCGCCCCGAGCGAACCCGCAGTCCAGGATGAGCCCCTGCGGGCGCCGCAGCCGTCTCGCGGCCTGAGAGACGAAGTCATGGCCCTGCCTGCGACAGCGCTGCTGGCGGAGCAAGCGGACTATCAGGTGTTCATGGCCAGCCGCCATGAGATCCCGTCTTTGCTGATCGAAATCGGCCGCCTGCGCGAGCAGACCTTTCGGGCTGCCCACGAGGGAACCGGCCAGCCCTGCGATCTGGACGACTTCGACCAGCACTACCTGCACCTCTTTCTATGGAACGCCACCCGCCACGAAGTGGTGGGCAGCTATCGTCTGGGCCGGGTCGACCACATCCTCCCGAAGCGGGGTGGCGCCGGCCTTTACACGAGCACTCTCTTCAAGTTCAAGCCGGGCTTTCTCGATCGGCTGGGTCCCGCTTTGGAACTCGGTCGCTCGTTCGTGCGGCCCGAGTCCCAGGGCCAGGCGGCGCCGCTGGCGCTTCTTTGGCGGGGCATCGGTGAGTACCTGGTGCGCAATGCTGAGTGCAAGATCCTGTTCGGACCGGTGAGTATCAGCCGGGCCTATGCCGGCTTGTCGCGCCGCTTGATGGTGGAATTTCTCTCCGAACTGCGCGGGGATCACGAACTGGGGCCGCTGGTCAAGCCACGCAACCCGCCCCGCGACCGACTGAGCCGCCTGGAGCGCGATACCCTGGCTGCGCTGGTGCGGGACACGGAGGACGTGTCGGCCCTGGTTTCCGACATCGAAATCGATCGCAAGGGTCTCCCGGTGCTGCTGCGCCACTACCTGCGGCTTGGCGCCTCTTTGCTTAGCTTCAACGTCGATGAAGCCTTCGGCCATTGCATCGACGGCCTGATCATCGTCGATCTGCGCGCCACTGACCCCAACCTCCTGCGCCGCTACATGGGCAACGCCGGCTACCAGCACTACACTAGCATCGCTGGCCCGCGTCCGTGGGCAGGGTCGCCCGACAGTCCGTCAATCGCGGATCGCGCTGCCGAGGACTGAAGATTGCGCGCGATGGCGTTGACCGCGTCACGCACAGTCACCAGCGATCGCGCGTCCACGGTGCCGATGCTGGCACCGAAGGCTTCTTCTATCTCGAAGAACAACTCGGCGGCCCCGAGCGAATCGATACCCAGGTCGTCACGTAGTGTGCTATCCCAGCCTACCTCCTCCACTGCAATGCCGTTGCCGAGTCTCTCGGCAATAATATGAGCCAATTGGTCGCGAATTTCGTCTTTGGTCATTGTGGCAACTCCTCTGATTTCCTGACGACGAGGACGGCATTTTCTCCACCGAATGCGAAGGAGTTTTTGATCGCCAGCCGTACTGAACGGCGGCGAGATTGATTGGGCACGTAGTCGAGGTCACAGGCCGGATCGGGATTCTGATAGTTGATGGTCGGTGGAATGACGTCGTCGCGTAGGGTGAGCAGCGTGGACACCAGTTCCAAAGCACCCGATGCACCCATGGTATGACCCAGCATGGATTTGTTGGCGCTGACCGCGAGGCTGGCGGCGCGATCGCCAAAGGCGGAGTGCAGAGCCTGGGTTTCGGTTTCATCGTTCAGTCTGGTGGACGTGCCATGGGCGTTCACGTAGTCGACATCCTCGGGTCGCAGGCGCGCTGAACGCAGAGCGCGCAGGATGGCTTCGCACTGGCCCGAGCTTTCAGGTGCGGTCAGGTGGCTGGCATCGCTGCTGGTGCCATAGCCGACAATCTCACCCCACGAGCGAGCCCCGCGTTCCCGCGCGTGCTCCAGATCCTCGAGAACCAGCATGCCGGCGCCCTCGGACAGCACCAGACCATCGCGCTCCCTGTCGAAAGGCCGGCTGGCCTGTGCTGGCTCTGTGCGCTGGCTAAGCACGCGAAGGTGCGCCCAGCCCGCCAGGACACTGCCACAGATGGGCGCATCCGCCCCGCCGGCCAGAACTACGGCGTCCTCGCCATCGCGGATGCGACGAAACGCTTCCCCGATGGCCACCGCACCGGAGGCGCATGCCGCACCTACCGTGTGGTGGCTCCCACCCAGTTTGAAGTGGATCGATAGATTGCTGGAAAGAGAGTTGAACATGTTGCGGGGAACTGACAGGGGGTGCATCTTGCGCCAGCCGCGCAGGTAGAAAGCGTCGTACACGTCCTGCAGTCCCTGCATCGCCCCGAAGGCCGAGCCCACCATCACCGATATGGCTCGCCTCTGTTCGGCCAGGGCGCCCAGTCCCGCAGATTCGAGAGCAAGCCCGCCTGCCAGCAGGCCGATGTTGGTCGACAAATCATTGCGACGGATGAGCGAGGCGGGAAGAAACGGGGTAGCCGTCACGTCGGCCACCTGCCCGCCGAAGTGCACGGGGAAGTCGGAAGTGTCGAGGCGAGTGATCGGCGCAATACAGGAACGGCCCGCCAGCAACGCCTGCCAAAAGCTTTCCACATCGTGGCCGAATGGCGTGACTACGCCGATGCCCGTCACCACCACGCGCCGCCGGGGCATTCCGGCACAGGCTGAGCTTGCATGCTCGTCGTAGTGGTTGCCCTCACCTCGCCCAGAAGACCGAATTTCTGCGAGAGCCATGGCAACAGAGTAGACCACCCTGCAGCACCGGCGGGTGACATCTCGGGAACGATGGAGCGAAGGGAGTGCAACATCCAACAGTCTGTGGATACCGCGGTGGAGTGATTGGCAACGCATTTCGGGTTGAACGCCGGCCGTTGCATTGTTGTCACATTCGGCTGCCGAGGCACTGCTAGCTTGTGGCGCTGGGAGAGTCCATGACGCCAAATTCTCGGATCGCATTGCCGGACACACGGTACTACTCGTCCACTTATCTGCGCATCATGACCTTCCAGCCCAACGGCACCATCAACGTCAGCGGCTACTCGCTGTATCTCAATCAGTACCTCACCGACCCCGCCAACCTTTTTGCGCTGTCCCTCTGATAGGGGCAAGACTCCTGCGCGCCGTGTGGTTCCATCGGACGAGTTTTCCAGCCCAGACGGTTCTAGCGTTCTTGGTCGTCGTCAGCGCCTGCAGGAAAGGCGCGGCCTCGCATCCGCCACCCACGGGCCGGGCCGAGTTGCCGCCGAGCGAAGTGCGCAAGGATTCGGCGCTGTACTTCATCTACGTCGAACCCGACGGAGTATTCGCCACCACCGAACAGGCCGAGAAGGTGCCCGAACTGGCCCGGCGGGTGGTGCGAATCATGGCACGCGGTAAGGGCGAGCCCCCGCGGCGCAACGATGCCAACGTCGAGGTCATCGATTTGCGCGAACTCTTTGCCAGGGGCAAGACCGAGCCGCGTTTGATGTCACACGAGGCATTCGAGACCTTCGCGCTGGCGCAGTTGCCGCCCGCCGATTCCTGCTTGCTCGCCGGTCCCCACGGCCCGCCTTTGGCCGAGGAGCCGGCTACGCCGGACGGTCGACCCATCGTGATTCTGTACGGCACGAAGTGGTGCAAGGCTTGCCAGGCGGCGCGCCACTACCTGATTTCCAATCGCATTCCTTTCGTATCCAAGGATATCGAGAAGGAACCTTCCGCGGCCCGTGAGCTTGAGCAGAAAGCCTCGCGTTTCGGGATTGCGGCGGATCGGGTGCCCATCCTCGACGTGCGCGGTTGCTTGTTGGTGGGATACGACGAGACGCGCATGAATGGGTACCTGGCCGACTGGTAGGGCGTCACAAAAAGAAACGGCCCTGGCACCCGTGAAGGCGCCAGGGCCGCTGAAGTTTCTAGGCTAGTTCGCTGCTGCCGTTGCTAGAAACGCGCGATGGCGAATTGGCCACCGTGGTTGATGACGGCCCACGCGGTGTTGGTGTTGAGATCCACACCGCAGGTGCCCAGGGTGTCGGTGGACTGCCAGGCACGGAACACGCAAGCGGTCGAGCCGGCGTTGGTCCAGTTGCCCGAGCTGTTCTGCGTGGCCAAGCCGAAGGTGCCGCTGAACAACACGGCATCGGTGACCAGGGTGCGATCGAACGACATCGACAAGACGACGGTGTCGCCACTGGCCGCGCCCACATCCGAGGTGCCCCAGAGGTACATGATGGAGCCGTAGGTGCTGCAGTTGCCGGCGTCCCAACCGATGTCCACGGCATGGGGAAGCGCGCGCAGGTTGTAGTCCTTGGCGGTGCTGCTGTTCGTGCCGGCGAGGAATTGCGCCGTGGTGCCGAGGTAGCTGGAAGGCGTGGTGGGGTAGGAAGCGCCCTGGGCAACCAGGTACTCAGCGCCGTTCTGGCTGTAGCCCCAGGTCTGGTGCTTGGCGAAGGTGAAGACCGGGGTCACATTGAGAGGATAGGCCGGGTTATTGGCACCCATTGGGTAACTCGCACTCGACTGCCAGCCGCCGTGCGTGTCGGAGTAGTAGTCCACCGTCACGTTCGGGCCATCCACGGTGAAGATGTAGTAGCCGACCGTATTGAGCTCCTGGGCGATCGAGGTCTCGCGGTACTTCTGGCTGAACCAGTTTGCACTGGTGAGCGACGCGGGCGTGTAGAACTTGGAACTGTCCGAGGCGCCGATGAGCTCGTGAACGCTCGATGTTCCGTCGGGGCTGGCGATGATCGAGTGCTGGTTCATGTGGTCGTGGCCGGCCAGGAAGTACTTGACTCCGTTGTTCTGCATGCTGGCGAAGAAGGCATTCTGCATGGCCGGGTTGGCGTTGGTGTAGCCCTGGAACATGGTGTCCTGGTGATCTTCCGCCATGAGGGGCTGGTGGGTCAGCACGAAGGCATGGTCGGTGCCGCGCGTGGCCTTGTTGAGTCGGCTGTCGATCCACGGCTCTTGCTGCGCGACCGAGTAGCCGTAGTCGTATCCCGCCGCGGAAACGTCCACGCTCGGAGTCACCCAGGGATCGATGATGACGAAGCGGGCGTTGTTGTAGTCGAACGAGTAGCTCATACCATTGAGTTCACTGGCCATATTGGCAGGATCGCCGGGATTATTGCCCGGGCTGCTGAAGTTGGTGGCGCCGAAGGTGTTGGAGATGCCTTGCGTCTGCGGGTAGAGCGACTGCAGGACCGGGATGGCGTAATGATTGGCTCCCGTCGGGACGCCGTAGGTCTCGTGGTTACCGCGCATCGGGAAGAAACCGATGCCAGCAGTGTAGAGCGGCTGTGCGGAGTTGGCGCGTACGGTCTCATCGGCGTCGTTGCCGACGTCGGCGAGGTCACCCACCTGGATGACGAACTTGACGCCCGCCGCGATGAACTGCGGGGTGATCTGATCGGCGATCGACACGGAAGAGGTGCTGTGGTGGTTCGCACCCGACGGATCGACGTAGTTGCCACTGGCGTCCGTGCACGTCCACTGCGTATCCGACATCACGCCGAACTTCCACGCCGTAGAAGCGGGAGGCGTGCAGGCGGTGGTGGCGGCGACGGTATGGACAGAGAAGTCGTACTCCTTGCTGGCGCCGACCGCATCGGTCACGGTCACCGAAACGACCACGTCGGTGGACGCGGTGGCGGGGGCGGTCAGGGTCACTTGCGACGTGGTGGCGGTGTCAGACTGGCCGGAAAGCGAGCCACCCGTTGTCGACCACACGAAGGTCATGGTGCTGGCCTGCGGGTCCATCGCCTCGACGGAGAACGAAACGGTCGCGGACGGATCGACCACCGAGGCCGACTGCGCGGCGTCGACGATGGCCGGAGCGATGATGGACGGGGGCGCTCCCACCGGGAGGTACAGCGTGCCGTTGGCCGTTCCACCGCGTCCGTCGCTGACCGCCACGTCGAACTGGCAGTAGGTGTCAGGGGCCGAGGCCGGCAGAGTGAACGACGTGGTGGCGGCGGTGGCGCTGCTGAAGCTGCCCGAGGCGCAGGTGCTGCCGGTGCTCCACAGGTAGCTGAGCGTGTCGCGGTCCGCATCGCTGGCCGTCACCGAGAGGGATACCGGCGTGCCCAGAGTGATCCAGCCGGGCGTGGCAAGGACATCCGTGACCACGGGCGAGTTGTTGAACTGGACGTTGACGTCGGCCTGTCCGGTGCCGTTGGCGTTGGACACGTGGATCACGATGGCCGCCGATGTGGTGGCGCCGTGATTGTCCTGCACCTGAATGGTGAGCGTCACGTCACCCTCGGTGGAAGGAGCGGTCCACGTCGTGGTGGTTGCGGTGGGGGCGGAGAAGCTGCCGACGGCGGGGTTGGCCGACCACGCGTAGGTGATGGTGTCGCTGACCTGGTCGTCGTGGGCCTGGACCTTGGCGGTGATGGTCTCGCCCGGAGCGATGTTGGTGGACGAGACCACCAAAGAATCGATGACCGGAACAGTGTTTACGAAGGCGGCGGGGGACGTGACAGACTGGGCTGTGATGACCACCGCGGTCACGTGGTTTTGTAGAATGGCGACGTTGGTCGCCGATCCGTTGTAGACGGGGACATTGTTCGTGTCGGTGGCGTTGACCGTGAACACGTAGTTGCTGCCAACCGGCAGCGAGGAAATGAGGGCGCCGTAGCTGCCCCCGGATCCCAGCGGAGACAGGGTCACCGGTTTGGGCGCGTACAAGGCGGGGCCTGAGATGGTGACAGTGACCTGGCCAAGAGGGACGGTACTGAGCGCTTGCACCCTCACGTCGGCCGATCCGGTGCTGGCAGAGGGTTGGTGGTTTTGGCCGCAGGCGGAGAGAGCCGCGGCGACGGCGAGCGCTCCCACGGGCAACAAAGCGGAACGAGAAGAGCGAAGGTGCAACATGGTAATCCTCCCTTGATTTATGGGGACGGGCGCACCCTATGCCTTCAACCGCGTACCGCACGCGACGGCTGCGCGACATTAGAGAAAACGGAAGTGGACGAAATGTGACGACTGCAACAACCGAGTGTCATCTGTCCGTGGATGATGCCAACGCTGCCGCCCTAGGAGACGGAGGTGTCGTCCGCGGAGGCGCCGTCCACCGCCAGAAGGTGCGGCGAGGAAGGGTGCGCGATGCTGGCGGCAACGATGGCGGGCGCGAGCGGCCGGTTGGGGCTGTCGTCGCCATACTGGTAGTGGGTGCGCAGGATGTCGGCCTCGGCGGCGAAAAACGCCTGCACCACCGCCGGATCGAAGTGGCTTCCGGAACCCTGGCGCAAGATTGAATACGCCTTTTCTAGGGGAAATGCCGGTTTGTAGGGCCGGCGAACCGTCAGGGCGTCGAATACGTCGCAGATAGCGACAATGCGGCCCACCAGGGGGATTTCCTCTCCTTTGAGTCCGCGCGGGTAGCCGGACCCGTCCCACTTCTCATGATGGGTCAGTGCCACAATCTCGGCCAGTCGGATGATGTCGGAATCCGAGCCGGACAGGATACGGGCTCCCACCAGAGGGTGCCGTTTCACGATAACCCATTCCTCGGCGTCGAGCGGTCCCGTTTTTTGCAGGATGCTGTCCGGCAGGGCGAGCTTGCCGATGTCGTGCATGAGAGCCGCATGGAAGAGCCGGTCGAGATCGTCGACGTTCCAGCCCAGTTGTCGGGCGACCGACACCGCGTAGTGGGACATGCGCAATACGTGCCGACCCGTATCGTCGTCCTTGTACTCGGCGGCCAAGCCCAGGCGAAGCACGGTGTCGATGGCGCTCTCGCGCAGCCGATCGAGAGCGGCCTGCAATTCAGCCGTGCGGGCCTGAACCCGTGATTCCAGCCGGCGGTTGTCGTCGTGCAGGGCATCGCGGACCGCCTTCAATTCCAGATGGGTTTGTACCCGGGCGCGCACCACCATGGGATTGAAGGGCTTGGTGATGTAGTCCACGCCGCCCACCTCGAAGCCGACAGTCTCGTTCTTCTGATCTCCGAGCGCGGTGATGAAGATGACGGGAATCTCGCAAGTGCGTGCATCGGCCTGCAGGCGACGACAAACCTCGAAACCGTCGAGTTCCGGCATCAGCACGTCTAGCAGGATGAGGTCAGGGGGATCCTGCTGGGCCAAGCGCAGAGCGGTCGCGCCATCGCCGGCGACCCGCAAGCGGTACGCAGCCAGCAGGCCGGTCAGCACATCGAGGTTCAGCGGCGTGTCGTCTACGATCAGGATCTCAGGGTAGCGCATGATCGACCTCTTCATCGCCCTTGCAGGGAGCGGGTGGTGGCGTCTCCAGAAATCGTCGGCTCCGGACCGACTTCGCCTCGCGGAAAATCAGCCAGCCCGCGGGTCACCACGGCCAGCGCGTCGGCGAACGATTGCAGGGCTGCGTCCGCGTCGGGACTGGTGGACGCCAGGGCGGTTTCCAGTTGACGAGAAACTTCGTACAGGTCGTGTGCGCCTATTTGGCCTGCCAGACCCTTGATGGTATGGGCTTCACGGATGGCGTCGTCAAGCTTGCTTTCGGCCAGCAGGGACTTGATGTGCTGATCGGCGCCTGTGAACTTCTCGGGGAAGTTTTGCAACAGCCAGCGATAGAGGGAGCGGTCGCCCGCCGCACGGGCCAGGCCGTCCTGGATGTCAACGCCGGGCAGGGTGGCGGGAAGCGCAATCTCTTCTGGCTGGGCGGGAGCCGGCACGGGCTTGGCCTCGGGCACGGGCCGCGGCTTGCCCGTGCTTGCCCAGCGGGCGACAACCGGGAACAGTGACTCGGGTGAAAAGGGCTTGGAAACGAAATCGTTCATGCCGGCGCGCAGGCACTCCTCACGAGCCGTGCCCACCACGTCGGCCGTCATGGCCACGATGGGCAGATCCGCGCAGGCCGGGTCGGCGCGGATCTGACGACTGGTCTGCAGGCCGTCCATTCCCGGCATGTGGCGATCCATGAGGACCAGCACAAAGGGACGGCTGGTCCGCACCGCCTCGCGCACCTTGGCCACCGCCTCCTGGCCGTTGTTGGCCAGTTCCACCAGCACGCCCGCCGATCTGAGGATGGCGGCCGCGACCTCTTGATTGATGACGTTGTCTTCCACCAGCAGCACGCGCACACCCCGCACCTGATCCCAGGTGGCGGGACTGACCGCGTCCAGGCGGCCTGACTTGCGACCCACGCGGCTGCGCTGCTCGGCACCGAAGGCGCGCGCCACGATGGCGAACACCGACGAAGGGCTGGCTGGCTTGATGAGGAGCAGGCCGAAGCCAACCGCGCGCAGAATGGCGTGCGCCTCCTCGGCGTCGGCATGTGAAGCCAGAACGATCACGCGATTGGGCGCAAGCCCAGCACGGCCCCTGGCGAGCTCGAGCAATTCTCGTGTCCGGGCACCGTCCAGCCGCCAGTTGAGGAACACCAGGTCCACGCCATTGCGGGCCTCAGCGCTCCCTAACCAGGCGCGCGCTTCCTCGGCACTCGCCACACAGGTGACCGATAGCCCGGTGGCCGCCAGGGTCTCCACCATCGAGCGACGTGCAGTCGCATTGGGTTCCCCCACCAGCACGCGCTTGCCGCGAACCGCGAGCGGCACGCCCGGTCGCTGTCTTCGTTCGTCCGCGCGTGCGAGGAAGGAAATGGTGAAAAAAAAGCGACTCCCGCGCCCCGGTTCGCTCTCGACCCCGATGGTTCCGGCCATCAGCTTCACCAGGCGCGCGCAGATGGCAAGGCCCAGCCCGGTGCCGCCAAAGCGCCGCGTGGTGGATCCATCGGCCTGGGCAAAAGGGCGAAACAGCTTGGCCTGTTGTTCCGGGCTCAACCCGATGCCGGTGTCCTCGACCTGGAAGCGAAGTTCCACGCGATCGCCATGAGCAGCGCGCGCCGACACCGAGATGTGGATCTCGCCCTCCTCGGTGAACTTGACCGCGTTGCTGGCCAGGTTGGTCAGGATCTGGCCCAGCCGCAGCGGATCGCCCAGCAGCAGCACCGGCACCTCGGGCGGCCGCGAGATCACCAGTTCCAGACCCTTCTGCGACGCCCGCACGCCGACCAACGTCGCCACGTCATCGAGCACGTCGTCCAGACTGAAGACCAGGCTCTCCAACTCCAGTTTGGAAGCCTCGATCTTGGACAGATCCAGGATATCGTCGATGATGCCGAGCAGGTGTTGCGAGGCTGCCTTGAGCTTGGCCAGGTAGTCGCTTTGCGTGGCGGTCAGGCTGGTGTGCTCCAGCAGGTGAGCCATGCCAACCACGGCGTTCATGGGCGTGCGGATCTCGTGGCTCATGGTGGCGAGGAAGGCGCTCTTGGATTCGTCGCTCACCTTGGCGCGTTCCCTTTCGGCCCGCCGGATGAGCAGCATCAGCATGGCGGCCGACAGCACACCGAGTAGCGCCGCGGCCAGCACGGCCCACCGGAGCGTGACGATTTCGGCCTGGTGCGAGGCTGTCATCTGTTTGCCCAGCGCGGCCATGCGGACTTGCAGGCGCTCGACCAGGGCGGACATCTCGTCGGTGGGTGGGCGATCCATGCCGCGCACGCGGCTGTCAACATCGCGATAGCTGAGCGGGTTGTCGGCGGGATTGAAGTTGGCCAAGGCCCCGCGGTAGCGCTGGCCTAGCACACGCAATTCGGCCAGCAGACCCTCGGCGGTCGCTGCTTCGCTCGTCTCGCGCTGGCGCAAGTCAGCCAGCAGGGCCTGCGTCTTGCTCTCCTCCATTTCGAACAATGACCAGTACTTGGTGCGGTCGTCGGGGTTGTGCCCGCGGATGAGGACGTTCTTCCATTCCTGCACCTGGCGCTTGAAGTGCACCTGGGCCTCGCGCGCGATGTCCACGTTCTGCGCGAAACGAATCGTGGCATTCACGCTGTTGATCAAGCGCTCCTGCGAGTGGCGCAAGGCCAGGGCACTCAGGCCGCCGGCCCCTGCCAGCAGAACCACCGCCGCGCCACCCAGCAGCCAGCGCGCGGCGGGAAAGCGATCGCGCACGCACGGCCACCCGTCAGTCGTGGTGGCCAACGACGTCAGTCGTGGGGGGGACACGGCCCCAGCATCGTATTAGCAGTCGAGTCTCCGACGGGAAACAAGAGGGCAACAGATTGGTGACGGAACCCGAGTCTTCGCGCTACGGGGCATTCCAGTAATAGCCCCAGCAACGGAGAATGCCGTCGGCGCTTCAGGCTTTGGGTTGTCACAATTCGCTCACTTACAAAGTGTCGTCAGGGCGTGACGTTGATGTCGTAGCCGGCGAAATCCGTTCCGCCGCGGCTGTCGTGCAGCACGATCCACATATGGACCAAACCCGGATCGCCTGGGGTCCAGGTGTTGTCGGCGAAGGTTTCGGTCTCGAATTCGGTTCGGCCGGTCACGTCGTGCTCGAAAGACCCTGCCGTTGCATACCAGGAAACCCGCATGGCTTCGTTGTGATTGTCGAGAGTGAGAGTGAGCACGTCCCAGGCTGGATAGCTCTCCACCGAGTCCGCCGGCCAGTTGACCGTGAGCGCTACGGCCTGCCCGGTCGGAACCGACAGCGGCTCGCCTGCGGCTGAGACGGGAGGCACCGCGACCGGATCGGACCCGGGCTGCTGCAAGGTCAACGAGGCGATCACCGGGTTCTGGTTGAGAGTGTAGGTCGCGTTGTATTGGCGCACAATCGGAGAGGGGGCGTTGGCCAGACCGCAGGCGATGCGCTCAAGCTGGAAGGCGACGATGGAGTCCGCAGTGGCCATTCCGGGACGGCGCAGATCCACGGGAACCGCCAGACTCAAGCGCACCGGCAGGTAGTACCCGCCAGTGACGTCGGGATCCCGCGGCCGGATGGGCGGTTGGTTCCCAACCGGAGGTGGTGTCTGCGGACCGAACAGGGAGCACGCGTTCGACGGGGCGGGCGCGGAGTAGGTGTCGAGCGAATCACCGGCCACGCCAGGCAAGGCATTCTGGTCCAAACAGGCGGTGCTGACCGAGTTGCTCTGCGTCGGTGGCTTGGGCTGGTTGCAGGTGGCCCACAGGATGGGCGAGGTGATGTCGGCGGTCGGTGCGGGCACGCGGCCACCGACATCTACGGCCAGCGCCTCGTAGTTGACCGGATCGCCAGTCGTGGGATCGACTTCCGCAGGCTCGCCCTTCACAGCCAGGATCGCCGGCCCAGTTATCAATGAGATGGGCGAACCAACCTTCGGCTCGCAGGCGGAACCCAGGACGAACAGAGACAAGATTCCGATGCTTGCGGTCTTCATCAGAACTCCATTCGCAACCCGATCACGGGCAACACCGGCAATCCGCTGATGTAGCTGCGTTGACTGTAATCGGCACTGTAAATGATCTCTTCAGGATTTTTCCGATTGGTCACATTCTGCACGTCGGCGAAGACGTTGAACTTGAGGCGCCGGTACACGAATGCCTTCTCGACCCGCAGGTCCAGCGCATAGAACGCGGGAAGGCGGATCGAGTTCTGCGCCCCGAAGATGGGCTCGTACTGCTGAGATGTGGCGTTGAAGTAGGCGCCCACCACCGGGGTGCGCGGCATCCCCGTGGTGTAGCGGAAGCGCGCGCCGGCCTGGAAGCCGTGGGCGATCTCGTAGCTGGCCAGCAGCGTGAGCACGTTCGTCTGGTCGTAGTCGAACAGGCGCCAGTTGCTGTCCGGGCGGTCCTTGCGTTCGCTGCGGCTGATCGAGTAGCTGAGCCAGCCGAAAAACCCCTTTGCCAACTCCTGCCGCAACAGCACCTGCCCGCCATAGCTGCGACCGATCCCGGTCTGCTCCAGGGATTGGCCCACCGGCGGCGAAGGCAGTCCGCTGCGCGCCACCAGGTCATAGAGTCGCTTGTAGAAACCCACCATCTCGACGACCAAGGTTCCCGTCAACTTGTAGGAAGCGCCGGCGCTGGCGTGAATCGCCGACGAGCTGGAGAGATTGGGATTGCCGAAGACCGGGCTCAGATCCTCGACCGCAGGTGGCTGGCCGTAAACCCCGCCCCCTGCCGTGAAGGTCAGTTTGCGGGTGGCCCGGTAGGCGGCCGACATTCTTGGATTGGGCATCCAGGCCAGGGGGCCGAAGTAAGGATTCAGCGCCACACCCATGCGCCGGTAGCCGATGTCCGGCGCCTGGTAGGTGTGAGGAAGCCGCAGGCTGCCGTCGATCACCGTGGGCTCGAAACGGAATCCCGGCGTCAGGGTCCAGCGCCCGAGGTTGATCTCGGCGAAGATGTAGGGCGCGGTGGTCAGCAGATTGACCTTCCAGTGATCCGAGGCCAGATCGGTCCCGGGCGACTGGCCGAACACCGTGATGTCGCCCTCGCGGGCCGGCAGCTCCAGGGACCCAACCCGATCCGAGGTGCTGCTGCGCCCCTGGAAGTCCAGACCCATGGACAGCACGACATTGCTCGCCACCCGGCGTCGGTACGAGGCGCGCAGCGCATACTGCCAGGCACTGGTGTCGAGCACCATGGGTGTGCCGCCGAAATTCCACTGTTGCTGGTTGTCGTCGTATCCCAGAGACGGCGTGACGACAATGCTGGACCCGTCCGAAAACAGGCGCGTGTAGCGCACGATGAAACGCCGGTAGAGCAGATCCTGATCCTGGGTCTTGACTTCCAATGGATCTGCTGAAGGCACGGTACGGCGGAGGTGATCGTCGGACGCCAGGAAGGTCGCGGACAGCTCCTCGTCCTTGCCCAGCGTTGCCGAAGCCCGCACCTGATAGTCGTCATAGCGAGGAATGGGGAAGAAATCGCCCACGTCCTTGGACACCGCGGCCTTCAGCGTCTGGTCCAGATAGCCCTGTCGGCCAGCTATGGCCACCCGAATATTGGGCGTGATGGCGGCCCTGACCATGCCCGAGACATCCATCACATCCGAAGCCACGTAGCCGTGTACGCCTTCGCGCCCGGGATCTTGCAGTTCGATGCGCACCAAGCCGCCCAGCCCGCGGCCGTAGTCCGCCCCGTACGAGCCGGGCGACAGGTCGATGGAACGCACCAGATCCGTGTTGATGGTCGAGCGCATGCCGCCCACGTGGTACAGCACCGGGATCTCGACCCCGTCGACGTTGACCCGCGTGTCCTGCGGTGCCGATCCCCACACGATCAGCGCGCCCGAGCCGAACGCGGATCGGGCCACGCCAGGCAGGTTCTGCACGACCTTGAGCGTGTCGCCCTGCGTGCCGGGCACGCGCTTGGCCTCTTCCGTGCGCACGCGCGTCTCGACCACTTCCTTCCTGATGCGAGGGGCTCGCACCACCGCCTCTTCGTCGACATCGGCTTCCTTGGCCTCGACCATGTACTTGACCGACTTCTTCTTGCCCTTGGTGATGACCTCTTCGGTCTTGATGGTCACCAGTTCGCGCGAAGACAGCTCGATCACGTGCGGGCCGGGCGGCACGTCGGTGAAGGCGAAGGCGCCATCCTGGTCGGTGGACGCCTCGACCCCCTGATCCACGATCCTGACCTTGACCCCGCGCGAGGGAACCTTGCTGAACCGGTCCATGACCACGCCTTCGAGGTTCACCTGTGGGCCCACCGGAACCAGCACTTCTTTGACCGCGAACTTGTACGCATACTGGATCTTCACCGGCACCGGGGTGCCGTCCAGCATCGCGGGCTCGAACTCGAACTGCCGGGCCGCGGCCACTGCGGCCGCGTCGAAGTCAGGACCGGCGGGCACCACCACCTCGACTTCGCCCACCCGTCCCGTCTCCTCCACTTCGATGGACAGCACCACCTTGGCGCCCGTGCCGGACGCGCGCTTGTCTTCGGGGTAGACCGCCTCGACGAATTTCTTCAGCTTGGGTGGCCGCAGACCCTTGCCAGCGTCCCCGGCCTCGCCCGGCGGAGACTGCCCCCGCGCTGTCAGGGAAATCCCTGCCGCGACGAGGAAGGCAGCGGCAACTGCGAAGCGACGCATGGTTTCGGAACCTACGGGTAGTCGAACTCGAAGGCGGTGAGGCCGGCGCCCGCAGTGGGAGCCTCCCGTGTGGCGGCGCCTGTGAGCACGCCCGAGGCCTCGCCCTTGGTTTCCTGCGGGGTGTAGGCAATTGCGTGCCAGGCAGCCGACATCTGCCCGCACAGCGAGAAGGCGTCCACCCGCACGATGTAGTGCCCGGCGGGCGGCTCTCCCGTCCAGACAATGTTTTCGCGGTCGCGCCCATCGATCTGGCAATCCTCGTTGGAATCGAAATCCAGGACGCCATCCGCGCCGCCATCCCCGTTGGGTTCGGCACTGCGGTTCTTAGCCCAGACGATTACGAATCCAACAGCATTGTTGGCAGGTACCTGCACATGCAGATCCAGGTCTACCGGCGCGTCCCAGTCGAGGGAGATGACCAGCGTGCCCTCGGGTCCCAGCGCGTTCATGATGAGCGGCTGAATCGTCGCCGCTCCGAAATTCCCCGCGCTGTCGACCGCGCGGCTGGACAGGAGAAGCGTCGACGTGCCGCTGTCCGGGTTGGGTTGCAGCAAGGGGCTGCTTGCCAGCGCAGGCGACACCGACAGGCTGGTGGCGAAGGTGAAGTAGTCGGTCAGATCCGACGAGGAATCCGGTGTGAGAGCCGGCACCAGCCAGTACGCATCGTCACCCGCCACGCCCAGCGCGACTGTGTTGGCGTCGGGTCCCACGACCCCGTTGAGCGACTTGTTGCTCACGCCCGGATAGATCACGGCATTCCGGGGAAAGAGCGTCGCCGTAGCCGGAATGGTGCTGGGCGGCCCTGCAATGGAACCGCGCATCGCCTGGCCACCTTGCACGCGTATCAACGAGGTCAGCCCCGATGACGAGTCCGACGACCACTGGCACCCAGCGCACAGCGACCACAGTACCAGCAGACTACCGATGGTGCGCCTCATCAGAAGCTCACCTCGCCGCGCACCACGACGGCGTCGTCGGCCAGATTGGTGGGCATGCCCGAGGTATTGATACCCAGATGGTTCTGGTTGTGGTCGTACTCCACGACCAGCCTTCCCCATGGCGCCACGCAGGCCGCGGCCACCGCGAGCGTGGAGTAGCTGACATTCGTGGGGACCGGGCTGCCCTTGGCGTTCTTGTTCGAGTCCTGATCGGGGTTGTAGTAGTCGTAGCGCACGCCCAGCCGCCAGCGCCCGTATTCCTGGATCAAGGCCGCGTAGTAGCCGAGTTCGCGCAGGCTCCGGCCCAAAGTACCGTTGGGATCGGCTGGGAAAATGCCCCGATCCAGGTCGCTGGCCAGATAGAACTCGCCCTCCAGGCTTGTCCTCAGTTGGTGCGGCAGGCGCGCCGACAGGGCCAGATCCGCCCCGAAGGCGAATCTGCTGTAGTTGGACGACGGCCCCGCTGCCACGCCGGGGGTTCCGGTCACTTCCCCTGCGCCGACGGTGCCGCTCTCGTCCGAATCGTTCCATTGCAGCGTCGGCTTGGTCGCGGTGGTTCCCGGATGGAATCCCGTGCCGCGCAGCCCGGAAACCCCGCCCGCGAAATCCACCTTGGCAAGCGAGTCTTCGACCCCCAGGCGGCCGACGACGTCCTTCTGATGGTTGGGGTCCAGGCCGGCAAAGGCGTTGGCCCCCAGCGGCTGGCCGTTCATCACGGCCAGGACATAGCGGACGAAGTGCCACCCGCCGCCCACCCGGGCACCCAGATCGGCTTGCCCGGGAAACAGCGCCTGGGCTGCCGTGGTCCGTTCCAGGAAGAAGCGCTGGCGGTCGTCTTGCGGCACTTCGCGTCCGAAGGGGATCTTGAACAGCCCGATGGTTCCCATGACCACCGGCGGGGCTCCGTCGCCCCGGCCGGGCAATTTCGCCGAGGCCTCCGCGTCGAACAGCCGCAACTGGGGTCCGTTCACCGTGTTGCCGTCGATCTCGATCCGACCCTCGCCGTATCGCCGATCCATGGTCACGCCCAGCCGGGCGCGCCGGATGAGGAACCGGTCCTGGTTGAGCGGCTGGCCGCTGGTCGGGTCAAGTTGATCTTCCGACGATTGCCGCACTTGATAATCGGCCTGCACATAGCCGTAAAGCGACACCCCGGCCATGTTCGCCTTCACCGCGGGTGGCGCGTTCTTCTCCCGTGCATCTTCGCGCGCTGCCGCCTCATCCAAAGCCTTTTGCAGGCGCAAAACTTCCGCCTGTCGCTCGTTGCGATCCGCGGCCATGCGCTTGTCCGCCTCGTCCCGCGCGGCCTCGACTGCCACGGCCTGGTCCTTGCGGATGGCCTCCTCGCGCGCCTTGGCCGCAGCCTCTTGATCGGCAAGGAGCTGCTCGAATTCCGCCTTGAGCTTTTCTATCTCCGCCATCGGATCGGGCGCGGGTTCCTTCGGCTTCCTCTTGGTGGTTTGCGCGAAAGCTGGGCTTGCCCAACTCGCGACCGCCAGGCCCACGAGAAACCCCAGCACGCTTAGGCTCACTCGCGGGCAAAGGCCCTGCCCCAACTTCATGAAAGACCTGCCCATCAAAACGTTCTGCAGGTTTGGTAGTTAGGCGGATTCTGGCGCGCCACCGGTGTCCCGCCTCCGACCGTTGTCCCTGGGTTCTTAATGCAATAATCCACACCCATGGCATCCTCGTCACAACCCTCACCCGGACCGGCGTCCGGCTGCGTGCACGACCCTGCTACCGGGACATCTGGTGGCGGAGTTGGCCCCGTGTCCGGGTACTGCTCGACGGGCGCGTCCAGGTACTGCCCGACGGACCCGTCCGCCTGCTTTTTGCTCGACCCGCACCCACCCAGCAGCAGGCCACAAAGAAGACCTGCCAACATTCTTCGTGTCATTTGCCCGCGCATCTGATTTCTCCTTGTCGCCAGCCAGCAGCTACTCGCAGTACCCGTGGCTGCACACCTGATTGGCCTGGCAAGTCGATGAATCCGTACAGGCCACGCAACACGGGATATTGGTTTTGCCGGTGGCAAGAACTTGGAAGCTGCAATTGCAGGTCTGGGCTGGGCTGTAGTGGCTGAACACCGGCATGTCCGCGTTGGTGGTCACCTTCATCGCGCACTGGGGCACCACGCCTCGTTGTGCGTAGATCTCGTTCACGTCGAAGGGAAGCTGCGGCGTGGGAGCCTGCACCGGGTTGCCCTGGAACCAGTCAATGACATTCTTCGCCGCTTGGTCGGTCGGCACGCCGGTGCTCGGGTCCACCGCGGCCACCAGCCTAAGCGTGCCCTGCAGGGTGTAGCGCCCCTCGCGAATGTTGAGCTTGTCGGTGCTGGCGTTGTCCGAGTCGGGCCAGTAGGCCAGGTTCTGATTCACCCCACGCACCTTGAGCGCGCGCACCAGATCTCGATACTGGTCGTAGTACTCGGTCGAGGTATAGCCAATGGTGTTGTCTGGCGAAGTGGTCGGCCCCACGGAGCCGATCACCACGTTCTCGGCGGTCAACGTGCTGTTGCAGCCCAGGCCGATCTGAATCGAGAACATATTGGCATTGGGAAAGCCAATCCCCCGCGCAAATAACTCGCGCAGCCCGCTGTTCTGACAGTTGTAATCGAAGATTTGTGAATTGGTCCTGAACGTCAGGATGTTTCCAGCGGCACCGCAGGCGTAGATGTCCTGCAATTCCTCCACGGTGATGTCGTCGTAGTAGAGGTAACTGCTGGCCACGATGGGCACCACGCCCTGCACCGGCCCGCGGAACTCGGCAACCGTCGAAGGCAGCGGCGTGCCGCCGTAATACGTGCAGCTCGTGAACGCGACGTCGTTGATCACCAGGTCCAGGGCTTGATTGGGACTCCCGTTGCAGGTGGAGACGATGACCTTGCCCGGTTGATTGGCCACCTCGTCGTACTGCGAAAATACTGCGATTGCGGTGGTGCTTGGCGGATACACCAGCGTGTTGACCGCACTGCAACCGTCACTGTTCTCGTTCCACAACAGAGTCACGCCAACCTGCTTCAGCCTGGCGCCCATGAGGCGGATGACCGGGATGACCGCCGTGGTGCCGGCCATGTAGACCGGATTCGGCAGCGTCGCACAGTTGGGGATGCCCCCCTGGGCCAGGGCCAGGCGAGGCGAGCCCGCCAGGGCGGCAAGTACGCAGAATCCGGCAACGGCAAGAGTTTTCGCGCGATTCATCGGGCCTCCGCGTGGTTCGGGAACCGATTGCCTATAGCAATGGCCAATTCCCGGGGTCAACAGAAATGGTCGCGTATGCAGTCTTGTCGCTTTTCCGTCACTAATCCGTTGCGCGACGATTCGCGCCGGGAGGTGTTCCCGTCGCGAACTTGCCACGACCACGCTTGTGACCGTGCCCGGTTGCATCGCGCGCCCGCTCGACAGCGAGCCCATCGGTCCGTGCATAAAAAAGGGGCGCCCATTTCTGGGCGCCCCTTCAGGCCGGCCTTGGCGCCGGCTAACTACCCCGACCTACCCACTAGTTCCCGAGACGCGCGAGGAAGCTGTAGGCCGTTCCGGCGCTTCCCGTGTTGAGCGTGATCGGCGTGCCGCTGGTCGCGCCCAGGGTCATGCTGCTCGAGTACGAGCCACCGATGGTCACGGCGTTGGCCAGCGCGCCAGTCGCGGCGCTCGCCACGGTGACGGCAGTGACCCCCTGCGTGCCGGCCGCATCGCCGAACTCACCCGCGCACAGTATCGCGCCGTTGGCGCCAGAGAGATGCGCGGTGAAGGCGTCGAGCGCGCTGTTGCCCGAGTCAGCCAGACCGTTCAGCCCGTTGAGGGTGCCCTCAAAGGCGCCGCCCATGTACACGTCTCCAGTCGACGACACGGCCAGGGCCTTGACGGCCTGGTCGTAGCTGGCATCGCCGAACGAGAACGCCCACTGCGGAACCAGGCTGGAGTTCAGCTTGGCCACGAAGGCGTCGGTCTTGCCCTGGTCGGTGAGGGCGATGGTGCCCAAGGTGATGTTGGCACCGATGGCGCCGCCGATGACGATATTGGAGCTGCTGTCAACCGCAATACCGTAGATGTCCGAGATGCCAGTCGTACCCCAGGTCGCGGCCGCGGTGGCCACGCCGCTGCTGTTCAGGACGGCCACGAACGGCAGGCTGAGGCCGCTGGTGGCAACCGTAGGCAGCGCGTGTGTGTCGAAGGACAAGGCACCATTGTACGTGCCGCCCATGATCACGTTGCCCGAGGCGTCCATGGCCAGAGACTCGCAGACCTGATCGCCCGCGCCACCGAACTGCCTGCCCCAGAGCACTCCGCTCCCCGAGGTGGAAGTCGCATCGATCACGGCCACCACGATGTCCATGCTGCCGCCGTAGGTATCAGTGGTGGAGGTGAGCAGACCCTTAGCATTAGTCGATTGACCGAGCAGCCGGCTGGTCTTGCCGCAGATGGCGATCTTGTTCTGGCTGGGATTCGAGGCCGCGTTGAGCAGCGCGCCCGTGCCCACGTCCGCCATATGCGCGTTCATGAACGTGGCGGTGGCACCCGACGACGTGCCCGCAAACAGGGCGTAGAAGCCCATCGCGGCTCCAGAAACCACGGAATTCCCGGAGAGGTAATTGTTCGCTGCCGGGTCAAAATCCACCTCGCTCATGAATTGGCCGACCAGGCCCACGTTGCCGTTCGCCGCAACCGCCACAGCGCTCCCGTTCTGATCCGCGCCGCCGGAGAAGCCGAAGGTGAAGCTGGCAGTGGCCAGACCCGTCGTCGGATTCACCTTGTTCAGGAAGACGTCCGCGCTGCCCGTGGAGGTGACAGTGCCGGCGCCGAAGTTGAACGGCGTGTAGATCGAACCGGTGGTCCACAGAGTGCCATCGGCGCCCACGCCCATGCCGGCCAGCGCAGGATTGAACGATACCCCGTAGCTCGGAGCCATGCAGACGTAGATCGGGCAGGTGTACTCGTTGTCGTTGCCGCTGACAGGCGCGCAGACGTCGCCCGAGGGGCAGCTAACCGCCGCGCCGGTGCAGACACCAGCTAGGCAGGAGTCAGCCGTCACGCCAGGTGACACTGTCGAGCTCCATGCGGTCGTGACCGTACCCGTGCAGCCGTTGCCGTCGTCGCAGGTCGTGCCGTCGGTCTTATTCCCGACCACGCACAAGCCGCTCGGCTCAACGCAGGCGTTGACTTGGCACTGACCGACGCCGGTCTGCGAGCAGGTCACATTGCCAGTGGGCTGGCAGGTGCCGCCAGTGCAGGTGTCGCCGGTGGTGCAAGCAAGGCCGTCGCTGCAGGTGCCGCCGTTGGGCGCGTTCACGAGGCCACACTGGCCGGTCGTCGGATTGCACTGGTTAAGCTGGCACTGAGGAGCGGCGCCAGTGCAGGACTGGGTGGTCTGCGGGACGCACTGTCCAGCAGCACTGCCAGACCCGCACGTGGCCGAAAGGATGCACTTGTTGGTGAGCTGAGCGGACGAGGTGCAGTCCGCGCCTGCGGCAATGCCCGGTTGCGCGCAGTAGGCGGCCTGCCCGATCATGGCGAAGGTATGGCTGCACGCAGTGTCCCCGGTACCGCAGGTCACGGTCACGGTAGCGCCGTTGTTCACCGAACCGGTCCCGGTGGTGTAGACGACGCCAGTGGTGAAGGGCGAGGCCGGGTTCGCAATCGGCGTTCCAGCCGACCAAACCGGGCTCGCGCATGGGGCGGCGATCTCAAGCGTCACCTGGTCGCCATCCTTAACGCTATTCTCGGACATGTAGTCAAAGCCCCACTGGCAGGCACTAGTCGCCTGGTATCCGGTCGCCGTTCCCGGCACGCTCAGGTCGGAGACGACGTGGCACTTGGTCTGGCCCGCCAACTGTCCGCTGGCCCACGTGCCATCGTCCACGGTCACGTAGAAGTTGCAGTCGGCTCCGTTCGAGCCGGTATAGGTGAATGTCGCCGGATTTCCAGTGAACGACGTAGGATCAGAGCCGCCGAAGGAACCGAAGTTGAGGGTAGAAGAACGGCAGTCCGAGGTCCAGTGGTAGTTGAGGGAGTCGCCATCCGCGTCCGAGGCGGTTACCGTCAGGGTCACGGTCTGACCGTCGACCAAGGGCGACGCGCTGGAGGTCAGGCCCGTGATGGCCGGGCAGGTGTCCGGGATGGCCGTGATCTTGGCACTGCCGTATGCGCAGGAGTTGCCGATCGAGATTGCGACCACCGCGGTGGTCTGCAAAGTCGTGGGCATCCGCGCATCCTTCACCACCAGGTTGACCTGGCAGTTGGTGTTATTGGTGACCGCCGTGAAGACAACCGTCGAAGTGCCTGGGGTGGTGTCGTTGCCGACCGTGTTGACCGGCGCGCTGAGGGTACCGCAGCTCGGAACGCTCCACACCCACGTCATGCCAGCCGTGTCGCCGACATCGATGTCGTGGGCAGTGGCCTTGATGGTGACGGTGTCGTTAACCGAGACGCAACTCGCCGTGTCCGTGATCGAGTCGATGAACGGGGCCTCGTCATTCACGGTTACGGGCGTCGTCAGGTCGTTCATGTCGATGATGATGTTCGCGGTCTGGTTCTTCGTGATGCACTGGCCGCTCGCGGTGCCCTGATAGATTGTGGCGCTGGCGGAGTTCGTGGCCGTGGCTGTGAAGACGTAGTCGCAGCCGATGGGCAGGTCGCTGACCAATGCGGAGTATTGCGTGGGGGGAACGCTCGAATTCCCGACGAGGGGAACAGTCACCGGCGTGGTGAGCTCGCCCGAAGAAACGGTAACGGTGACCGACTTGACGTCGCTGAGGGTCAATGCCTGGCCGGTCACGCCGACCGTCGCCGCGCCCGCTCCCTTGCCACCTTTACCGTTACAGCTCACCATGCCGCTCAGGGCGACCGCGCCGAGCGCGGCTGCCATCCATGTCATTCGCTTAGTAGCCATTTGGATCCTCCTTGATTCTCTGTTCTCGTTGACTGACTGACTTGTTGATTGATTCGTTGATTGATGACTATAGCTAGGTTTCAACTATTCGCAGCGCGCCCGCAAAATCTGCGCCGCTGCCTGTTTCCCGCCCCACCCTGCCTCGCCTCCCGCTGTGCGGGAAGCGAGGTAATGTCCTCGACTCGCAACGCCTCCGCTGGCTGAATGAGAGACTGTCAATTAGTTGCAGGTACCGCCGACGCCCGACGAGTCGTCCGTGCAGACACCCGACGGCGTGCAATTCTCGTTCAGGTTGCAGGCGAGACCAGAGCCCAGGGCCGGAATGGCCGCGCAGGCGGTGGCTCCGCCGCTGCAGAGTGAAGGAGTGGCAGAAGAGCCCACGGTTCCGTCCGCGACGCAGGGATAGCTGGCGGTGCACGTATCCCCAGGACCGATGTTCTGCTTGGGCGTGCCGACCCCTATGGGGGGCGCCAAGCAGGCGAGGGTGCTTTGCTCGGCGAGGGGGCCGGCGCCGGAGGCGCAGTTGTCGGTACAAGCATCATACCACTTCGGGAGGAATCCCGCGGCAACGACAATGTTCTGCATGGGGCAGGGGTTCCCGAACACATAATTCCAGAGTGTGGTCTCTTCAGTCGGTCGGCCTGCAACCGTATCACCACCTGTCGTAGCATTGGCCTGCGTGAAAGTCGGGTTCTGCATCAGGAACAAGCGGCGCGAGAACTTGTAGTTCCCGTGGTAGATGTTGCTCGGCGCAATGGTTATGGTGTTGATGTTGACATGGGCGTTTGGTGGGCTCGGGGCAGTAATGGAAGCTCCGCCGGCCATCCCGACGCTGAAACCGTTTCCATCGTTTGCCACCCGGTTCCCGATCGACGTGGTGATATCAACCGAGCCGGGGTCGGACTCGGAGAGCGCCACGATGAGGCCCTGGGTGCAAGGGAGGGGCTCACTGAACGGGTTGGTGACGGTCTTGCCAGCGTAGTTGGTGGCCGATCCGTGTGCGGGGATGGTGGGATCGCTTGCCGCGCAGGTCTGGTCGGTCGGGTAGTAGGTGCACCGGGTCTGGGCATGCGTCGAGTCCGCGGGAACGCACGAGCGACGGATAGGATCCAGATCCTCGTCCAACAGATTGCTGGTGGGGGCGTTGACGTTGCCCTCTGACTTGCCATTGCACCAAAACTGGACGTTGGTGCCGTCCGATGTATGTGTGCCGGTCGTCAAGTTAACGAGGAACTCGCGGAAGGTGTCCTGGGTACCGGACTTGTCGTCGCGGCGGTAGATGTGCTCGATGCGGTTCACACCTTGACAGCTCTGGCTGGCGAGGTAGTCGACCAGCCAAACACGGCAAGGATCCGCGCACTCCGCCGTGGTGCCCTTGCTCTGCGTCCCCGAGGCGGGATTGCCGGCGATGAGGACCGCGAGGGCGCTGACGCCGTTGGCGATGGCGTTGTTGCATGCAGCCGGCGGGTTGGGCGGGAAAGCGTCGTCGAGATCGACGCAAGCTCCGGGCTTGTTCTTGAATGTAATGACACCTTCGTCGAGCCCGACCACGTTATCGGTGGTCACGTTGCTGGTGGTGAGCGGGTAAGTGGGATGAGCGGCTGCCGTGTACTGGGTATTCCGGGACATGGGGCCGATTCCCTGATAGGCCGTGGAGCCGGAGACCGCACCCAATTCCATGTTCTTTTCGGCCTGGGACGAGCCTGTGTTGTGATAGCTGAAGCAGGCGCCCGAGGCGTTGATCGCGTTCTGCACGACCTGGGTCAGCGTGTCCGAGCCGAACATGGGGAAGCACCCCGCGGCGACATTGCCGCCGTACTTGGCCGTGCAAGCCGTGGCTACGGAGTGGTCCATGTAGCCTGGAGCGTAGTTAATGGGGAGTTGGGCCATGGGTAGTGTGCTGTCTGGGCAGGTTTCCATTGCCCAGGCGGTGCCGCCTGACATCGCCAAAACGGCGATCGATGTCGGGATGGCAATCCCGAGCATCCTTGCGATTCGAGTCCACATTGTTGACATTTGCTGCCTCCTTGAATCTTCGTTTTCTTCCGCGCCGGCTCGGACGCGCGCCCCCTTGGCCGCTTCCCTGCTCCGGCGGCATGTTGAATAGCAGGTTGCAAGCCCGATGTGTGTGATGCCTTTGCCAACCCTTCGCAACGGCCAACTGACGCCCTTGCGAACTCCGTCGCTGACCGGCACGGTTCCACGCTGGAACACCGACGGAGACCGCCGCTTCAATCCCGCGGCATCACGACCCCGTTGGCGGCGGATTTGTTAACTTTCCGCAAAGGTCAGGTGACAGTCGTGTCACAGACTCGATCCGCTCTTGATCGGACGCATTATCCGCCTGATATTTCGTCTCGCATTTCGGAGGTCACCTGTCATGTGTCGCTGTCCTCAGTTGCTGCGGCTCCACTTGCTGGCTGTGGCGCTGCTGCTCGCACTTCCTTCGCCCTCGGTGCTGGCCAAGGGCCCGGGCGATAGCCCGGTCGCGCGCGCCGAGCGCGCGCAGGGGATGGTCGCGCTCAACCTGGGCCGCTACGACGAGGCCATCGAGCACCTCTCGCAGGCCTACACCCTGACCCAGGATCCGACTCTGCTTTTCAGCCTGGGCCAGGCGTATAGACTGGCTGGCCAGCCGGACAAGGCGCTGGCTTCATACAGCTCATTTCTCCGTGCGGCTGGTTCGATGCCCAAGTACCGAACGCAGTTGGAGCGAGCTACGGCAGAGATTGAGTCAATTACCGCTACCTCGTGTCTGGCCAAGCGACCTTTGGAGCGGCCGGCTCAAGACAAGCAACTGGACAACTTGATGGCCGCGCCGGCTACCGGCAAGGATCTCGCGCCGCCAGCGCAGACCGAGAAGGAGGCTGAGCCGGCCGTCGCCGCACCGCCGCTTGCTCTGGCCCCGCCGCCTCCGCCGCCTCCGCCGCCGGCTAGCCTGTCGTTTGCGCCCAAGACGAACCCACCGGTGCAGCCAGTGCCGAGCCACGTATACAAGAAATGGTGGTTCTGGACCTCGGTGGGCGTCGCGCTTGCCGCCGGCGGCGTGGCGGCCTGGTGGTTCACCCGGCCCGAGAATCAGACGCCTGCCTCCACCTACGGAGCGATCCGGGTCTTTCAATGATCTGTCGTCATCCAAGCCTCTTCATGGCCGCGAGCGTTCTGTGGGTACTCTCGTGCCAGCCCGCGAAGGACTCATTTGTCGTTCTTCACTCGGACGTGAACTGCGACGTTCCGCGGGTCTACCAGCTTCGTGTGACCGTCTCCAGCCCGGGCAGTGCCGAGGACCAGAAGACCATCCCCCCAGTCGCGTCTTCGGAGCTGGGGTTCCCCAACACCATCGTGCTGGTCTTGCCGGCTGCGATCAGCGGATCCATCGGTCTGGACGTGCAGGCGCTGGACAACAAGCTTGTGGAAGTGGGTTATGGTGCGGTCAGCGGCCAGATCGATGTGGGTGGGCGAATCGACCTTAATGTGCAATTGGCTGTCGTGAGCAACACGACGACGCCCACGGGAACCGTGGATGGAGGTCTGTCCGATGATGCCGATAGCGGGACGATCAGTCTGCCCGATCTTCCCGTGGGCGACAGCGTCCCCTTTGTCCAGGTGGCTGTGGGCAAGGAAAGCACCTGCGCGATTCGCTCCGACAGTAGTCTGTGGTGCTGGGGTGGCAACAGCTATGGTCAGCTCCTGTTGTCGGGCACGTCCAACCGGCTGAGCCCGGTCGCCGTCGCGGGCGCTGTGTGGAGTCAGGTGGCTTGCGGACAGAGCCACTCCTGCGCGGTTCACGGCCAGGCCGCGCTTTCCTGCTGGGGCAACAATGGCTCGGGACAACTGGGGGCGGCCACGCCCTCTCCCTCGGGCGGGCAGACGGATGTGCCCGATGGGCCGTGGCAGAGCGTGTCGACGGGCGCGTATCAGACCTGCGCGGTCGCGCAAGACACCACGCTCTGGTGCTGGGGTGACAATACCAATGGCCAGTTGGGAAATGGCAACACGGTTTCGAGTGGCGTTCCAGTCCAGGTCGCGGGACAAGGCTGGAGCCAGGTCAGCACGAACTATCTGCACGCCTGTGCCGTGAAGAGCGACGGAACCCTCTGGTGCTGGGGCCTCAATGCCAATCTGCAGACTGGCACCTCGTCGCAACTCCCCTGGTCACCGACCCAGGTTGGTAGTGAAACCGACTGGACCCAGGTGACCACCGGCCTGTACCATTCCTGTGCAGCCAAGACAGATGGGACCCTCTGGTGCTGGGGTGGCAACCTTTCGGGCCAACTGGGCAGCGATAGCATTGCCGTGCTTCCCACAGCGCAGACCAGCGATCCCGTGCAGGTGACCGGAACCACATGGAAGAGCGTATCCGCTGGTCAGTCCCACACCTGCGCCGTCATGGTTGACGGAACCCTCTGGTGCTGGGGCGACAACGATTCGGGCCAACTGGGGGACAACACCCTCGATTCAAAGAGCACGCCTGTTGCCGTCGTTAGTTCCGGGCAGACCTGGGCCATGGTGGCCGCAGGCGTCACCCACACCTGCGCGCTTGCCACGGATGGCTCGCTGTGGTGCTGGGGCGACAATTCGGCGGGTCAGTTGGGCATCGGTTCAAACCAGCCGCGCGAGATCCCCACCCGCGTGGCCCAATAGAAGATGCCACATCCCACGTATTCCGGCTGCGCTCGCCCGGGACCAATCCGATCGACACCGCAACCGCAACCAGTTCGGTGTCGTATCTGCAACCCTCTTTCAACTTCTCGTTGGCCCCAGCCAACGAGCCGTAGAACACGCCCGGCTCAGCCGCCCACCTGGACCGTGAAGACGAGGGAGACGCTGGCGCCTTCCGGATCGGTGGCGGTCGCGGTGATGGTGCAGGTTTCCCCCAACATCGCGGGCGCCTGCCAGTCCACGTCGCTGGCCCCGGCCTGGTCGACTTGATTCGAAAGCGTACCGTCGCTGGCAGTCCAGGTCCACGTGATGACCTCGCCATCAGGATCGGTGGCGGTCGCGTGCAAGAGCGCGACTTGCCCAGGAGCCGCGCAATCGGTCGACTGGTAGGCGACGCCTCTAGTGGGTGCGATTTCGACCTCGGGCAGGGTGGACGAGAGCGAGACCGTTTCCTTGGCGACACCGCCGCGACCGTCGCTCACGTCGACTTCAAACGCACATGTCACGCCCGCGGACAACGTGCCCGGCGTGAACGTCACCTCAGCGCCGTGCGTGCTGTCGAATGTTCCGGGACAGTTGCTCGTCCAGGTGTAGGTCAAGGGATCGCCGTCTGGGTCGCTGGCCACGGCTTGCAAGGTGACCGGGGTGTTGCTGGCCACGCGACCGCTGGAACTGCCCACCGAGGTTATCTGCGGCGGGTTGTTGAAGACCGTCTCAACCTGCGCCGATCCTTGGTCGGAGCCGTCCGCTGTGATTTGGAGAAGCTTGGTTTTGGAGGGCGGCGAGCTGTCCGCGTTCGTGCCATCGCAGCCCCAAAGCGCGGCCAACAGTGTAGCCAAGAACGCCATTGGGCGCGAAGCAGACCACCCGACAGGAACCATGAAGGTGAATGCCTATCACTCTTCCCATGCTTAACGCAAGTCAAGGCTAGAACGCAACAACTCAATACTTCGCGAACTTTGCGTGACACTAATGTTACATTCGCCACTTCGAGTTAAAGTGGGCTTGCGTCGACCGCTTCTCGATTCGATACTTCTTGATACTTCGCTCCCCATTCTAGGCAGGTTCCGAAGGCATGTCCTATAGCGTGGTGAAATTTTGCGCCAATGTCCACCCGCCCCAGCGCTCTTGCTGGCACTGAAAAGAAGCTCCGCCGTCGACGTACGGATCGGTGAGGATTTTGCCATGAGATTCCATCCCGTCTTGCTCGCGACCGCAGCACTGGTGCTTGCGTCGTGTAACCCCCAGAAGGATACTTACGTCGTCGTCCACAGCGATGTGAATTGCGATGTACCGCGGGTCTTTCAATTGCGAGTGACCATCACCAACAACGGCACGTCGGATCAGAAGACGTTTCCTGAAGCCGCCTCCGCCGAACTCGGTTTTCCCAACTCGATAGCTCTGGTCTTGTCCGGCTCGCGCAGCGGATCCGTGGATCTCGTGGTTGAGGCGCTCTCGAACGCCCACCAACGCATCGGCCAGGGCACGGCAAGCGGCACCCTCGTTCCTGGTGGAAGGATCGATTTGTCCGTCCAGTTGGCCGCTGCCACGGGACCTGTCGCCGACGGGGGACCTGGCCAAGGCGGGGATGGCGGTGTGGCCCCGGACGACGGGGGAAGTGCCGAGTTGGAAGTCTCCCCTGCCAGCGTTTCTCCCTTCGCGCTGGTGGCGGCTGGCGCCCATAGCACCTGCGCCACTCGCAGCGACACCAGTCTCTGGTGCTGGGGAAGCAATACCTACGGTCAGCTTCGTCTTTCAGGCACATCCAACCGCCTTATTCCCACCGAAGTGTCGGCCACCTCCTGGGCCACGGTTGCCTGCGGGCAAACCGATGCTTGCGGCATTCGCACGGACGGGACGCTGTCATGCTGGGGCAACAATGGCTCGGGGCAACTGGGAGCCGCCACGACGTCGGCCGAGCCGCGGACCGAAGTGCCGAATGGCCCCTGGCAAAGCATTGCACCTGGCAGCTACCAGAGCTGCGGAATCAAGACTGACAGCACTCTCTGGTGCTGGGGGGACAATACGAATGGGCAATTGGGAACCGGCAACACGGTGGGGCTGAGCGACCCTACTCAAGTCACTGGCACCGGCTGGAGCCAGGTCAGCACCAGCTACTATCATACCTGCGCGACCAAGCAGGATGGAACTCTATGGTGCTGGGGCCTCAACGCCAACGCAGAGCTGGCCGATTCCTCTGTCGGATTTCGCATGGTGCCTGGACAGGTCGATGGAAGCGATTGGACCCAAGTCGTGACTGGCCTCTACCATACCTGCGCGACCAAGCAGGACAAGACCTTGTGGTGTTGGGGCGGCAACACGGCGGGTCAGCTTGGCAACAGCAGTGCGCCTCTCCTGGCCGAGGACGCCCAGGGTGGGATCAGCGATCCCTTGCAAGTCACCGGCACTTGGAATAGCATTGCAGCGGGGCAGGAGTATACCTGCGGCATCATGAGCGACCTATCATTGTGGTGTTGGGGCGACAATTCGAATGGACAGCTGGGAGACGGGAGTGAAACCTCCGCGAGCACGCCGGTGGCCACCTTGGCTTCGGGTCAGGCCTGGGCAACCGTCGCTACGGGCTCAGCCCACACCTGCGCGCTCGCGACGGACACCACGCTGTGGTGTTGGGGCGATAACTCGGACGGCCAACTGGGCACAGGCTCCGGTGGGGTGCAGCTGCTTCCCACGCAAGTCGTGCAGTGAGGCGACATTGAGGTTTCCGGCCATCTCACGCGAGCTGAAGGCAGAGGCCCTGGTGGCATGCCTGTGCGCGCTGGCCCCGTCCTGCGGACAGACCGCGTCTACCCCGGCAGGCGGAAGCATCAACATCATCGCTAGCTCGCTGGTCGCCACGCCCATTACCTTGGTGCGTGTCACCCTGCAATCTCCGACCGTTCTCAGCAACCCGCTGACCATTCCCCTGATGGTCAAAGCCGACCTGGCCTCGACCATCTTCAAGAACCTGCCCGTGGCTAGCGACTACCTCATTACCGCAGATGCGCTCGACAGCGACAACGTCCTTCTCGCCCACGGCGCGGTGGCGGGTGTGTCGATCGTCAGGGGGGAAACGACCCCGGTCATCATCTTCTTGAACCAAATCACTCTCCCTACACCGTTCGTCAATTCCAGCCCTATCATCGATTCCATCACGCTCCCGACCGATGCGGTCGCGCCGGGCGGCCAGATCACCGTAACTGGTGCTGCGCACGACCCGGACACAGGACAGACCGCCACCCTTGCTTTTACCTGGCTACCCGCAGCCGGGTGCGGAACCATTTCGCAGGCCAGAGATGTGCCGGGCACGGACAGGAACCATCCTTCCCAATCGGTGGCCACGTGGACAGCGCCGCAGACGCTGGGGACCTGCCAAATCACCCTTGAGGTCCAGGATGTCCTGGGCCTTGCCGCCAGCGCCTCGTTCAGCGTACGCGTGGGCGCGGCGAGTGACAACACGGGCTCTACCACGGTGAGCACGGGCTCCGCCACGGTCATCGTTCAAACGCCGCCACAGACCGCCGTTACCACCGTGACGCTGAACATATCGAAATCCAGTACCCCGGAGGTCGATATCACGGTTCCGCTCGTGGAGGACGGGACGCAGTGGTCGGCCGTGGTCAGCGACTTGCCCATCGGCACGGACTACGTTTTCAACCTTTCGGCCAGTGCGTCGGATGGTACCGAACTCTACCACGGCGTCGCGACCGGCCAGACCATCGGGAAGGACCAGACCGCGAACATCGTCATCGACATGTACCCGAGCAACAACACGGCCAACCTCTACGACTCGGCGCCCGTGATCACGTCGTTCACGGCAACGGCGACCAGTGTCTCGAAGAACGACACGGTCGATATCAAGGTCAGCGCCCTCGATCCCGATGCCGGCGACACGGCTGGAATCACGTGGAACTGGACCGTGCCCTCGAGCTGCGGCTCGCTCAGTGCACCGGTCAACACGGCCGGCGACGACGCCACCCCAAGCACATCAATGGTTGTCTTCACCGCGACCGCCACCAGTGCAAGTTGTCAGGTCACCGTGACGGCGAAGGATGCCCGGCTGCCGCTCTACGTGCAGACCTATGGCACGATCACCATCCAAATTGGCGACAACTCACCCTGAAGCCGGCCAACCTGCCGTAGGCTGCTGCGCGCCCTGGGCAGTCACTTCGTGATGATTCGCTACATCGCGCGCAATCGGCAGATCCGCGCCGTCAGGCATTCTGTGCTGGGTAGTTGAAGCCCTACCCTGAAACCTTGACCGTGAACTTGGCGGACGCGCTGGCGCCCTCAGGATCGGTGGCGGTCGCGGTGATGGTGCAGGTCTCCCCCGGCGTCGCGGGCGCCTGCCAGTCCACGTCGCTGGCCCCGGCCTGGTCGACTTGATTCGAAAGCGTACCGTCGCTGGTGGTCCAGGTCCAGGTGATGGCCTCGCTCAGGATCGGTGGCGGTCGCGTGCAACAAGACAACTTGCGCAACACTTGCGGCGTCGGTTGACTGGTAGACAACGCCGATGGCGGGCGCAATAGATTGGCAGGCACATTGACCGATATAAAGTTGTAGTTTATATTGGTCACGCCTACGTTCTGCTCGACGATTTGGATCAGCGCAGCTTTGCCGAAGGCGATCCCATCGGTTTTCTGGATCGCCACCTGCCCCCGGTCATCCTCGACGAAATCCAGAACGCTCCGGGCTTGCTACCCTCAATCAAAGCCCGCATCGAGCGGGATTCGCGTCCCGGCCGTTGGGTCATCACTGGATCCCAGCGCTTTTCGGTCATGAAGAACGTCAGCGAGTCGCTGGCCGGCCGCGCCGCCATCGTGAACTTGCACCCGTTCACCTTTGCCGAGTGTCAAGACCGGCGCCCTTCCGCCAAGACCTGGGACACGTATCTCGATGCGCTGCTTGACAAACGCCCTAACGACCCCGCGCGAGCGCCGAACTTGGGCGCCTGGCTGCTCAAGGGTTGCTATCCCGCGGTCTGGCGGCGGAAAAACCTGACCGCCGAACTTTGGTATCCCTCGTACGTCCAGGCCTATCTCGATCGCGACGTGCGGGGAAACATCCGCGAGGCCAACCTGTACGATTTCCAGCGTTTCCTCAAGCTGCTCGCCGCGCGCACGGCCCAGGAGCTGAACCAAGCTTCGCTGGCCAAAGAACTGGGCCTGACCATTCCAACCATTCGTTCGTGGATCTCGCTCCTCGAGGCCAGCTCGATCGTGTTCCTGCTGCCGCCGTTCCACCGCAATTTTGGCAAGCGTGTGATCAAGACGCCCAAGCTGTATTTCATGGACACCGGTCTGGTGTGCTATCTGGTTGGTTTGCAGTCCGCCCAGCACGTGCTCGATGGCCCGATGGCGGGCGCGTTGTTCGAAACCGCGGTGGCGTCCAACTTCAAGAAGACCCTCGACGCCTACGGTGTGCGCGACTGTCTCTATTACTGGCGCGCCGTGGCCGGGCTGGAGGTCGATCTGCTCATCGACCGCGGCGGCAAGCTACTCCCCATCGAGATGAAGATGTCGTCGACCCTGACCCCTCGTCACGCCGCGGGACTCCTTGCTTGGCAGCGCCTTGCCGGCCAGTGCTCGCCGGGACTCATCATCAGTGCCTCCAGGGAAACCGGTACCATGGGCGCCAAGGTCGTGCGTCGGCACTGGGCCGGGATTTGACGTGCGCGATGACTTTGTAGTGAATGGTCCGGGCTATCCGTTCGCCCCCTGGACCTGGACCGTGAACACGTAAGAGGCGCTGGCGCCCTCAGGATCGGTGGCGGTCGCGGTGATGGTGCAGGTCTCCCCCGGCATCGCGGGCGCCTGCCAGTGCACGTCGCTGGCCCCGGCCTGGTCGACTTGATTCGAAAGCGTACCGTCGCTGGTGGTCCAGGTCCAGGTGATGGCCTCGCCCTCAGGATCGGTGGCGGTCGCGTGCAACAAGACAACTTGCGCAACATTTGCGGCGTCGGTTGACTGGTAGACAATGCCCATGGCGGGCGCAATGTTGATCACGGGCACGGCCGACGAGAGGATCAGCTCCCCCTTCGCAGTTCCGCCGCGGCCGTCACTTACCAAGACCTGGAAGGTGCAATCTGCGCCTGCGGCCAGCGTACCGGTGATGAATGTCACTCGATCCAGATCCGCTCGATCGAACGTGCCGGGACAGGTGCTGGTCCAGGCGAAGCTGAGCGGGTCGTGGTCAGGATCGCTGGCCGTGACCTGCAGAGTGAGAGGAGAGTCGCTCGCCACATTTCCCGTCGAACTCGTCATGGCGTCGACTCGCGGCGGGGCATTGACCACGATTTCAACCTGGGCATTGCCTTCATCCGGGACGGCGGTCGCCGAGAGAGGCTCGCTGCTGATCGGAGGTGCTGTTGGCGCCGGCTGGCCATCGCACCCTAGAGTCGCAGCGATAATCGGGGCCAGAAGCATATTGGTACGAAGGACAAATGACTGGTACATGGTCCGATTCCTCCTGTCGCGAGGTGCAGCGCAAATTGCTTTGCTGCTTCCGTTGCTGAATTGGGATCCACCGCTCACAAGGGGGGAAGTTCGGATTACCAGTCGCAACTATTGAGGAAGATTGCTTACTTTTTTTAGGAAAAACTCTTATCTGGCAAAGCTATCTCAGCGTCGGAAAACCGGCGTTTTCTGCTGTCGGAATGCCGACGCTAGAATGTGGTTGGCAAGCACGCGGCCTGCATTGGGTTGCACATGCTTGTGTGCTCCTCTCCCGCCGAAATCCCCTGTGGCAACACCTCGCGCGGCGACGGAAAACCGACGCCGGCCCTAACCGCCGACGGAAAACCGACACCCGCCGTTGTCGGTTAACCGACGCTGAAACCCAGTCTCTCAACCGCGTCCCGGCGGTTGGGTCCCCACGGGATCCCGGCGTTTTTCGGTCATGAAGAACGTCAGCGAATCGCTGGCCGGCCGCGCTGCCATCTGCCGCCGTTCCACCGCAATTTTGGCAAGTGCGTGATCAAGGCGCCCAAGCTGTATTTCATGGACACCGGTCTGGTGTGCTATCTGGTTGGTTTGCAGTCGGCCCGGCACGTGCTTGATGGCCCGATGGCGGGGGCGTTGTTCGAAACCGCGGTGGTCTCCAACTTCAAGAAGACCGTCGACGCCTACGGTGTGCGCGACTGTCTCTATTACTGGCGCGCGGTGGCCGGGCTGGAGGTCGATTCGCTCATCGACCGCGGCGGCAAGCTGCTCCCCATCAAGATGAAGATGTCGTCGACCCTGACCCCTCGTCACGCCGCCGGGCTCCTCGACTGGCAACGGCTTGCCGGCCAGTCCTCGCCCGGACTCATCATCAGTGCGTCCCGGGAAACCGGCAGCATGGGCGCTCAGGCCGTGCGGCGGCACTGGGCTGCGATTTGGTGGGCTCGACAGCGCGGACCTTCGGTGATGTTGCTAGAGGCCCTGACATCCCAATCCCGATGCTTCACGGGACGCGCGCGCGCGCTCCTCGGGCAGGGCAGCCGGAAGACGGAGAATACCGCGCCAGACTCCGCAGGCTTCCCCGGTACGCCCAAGCTGCGCGTACACGCCAGCGAGGGTGAGGCGCGGAAGAGCAGTGTCTGGATTGGCCCTCACCGCACGGGCAAGCGCCTCTGCCGCATCCTCTAGATCCCCGCGGGCCTTTCTCGCCACGCCCAGAACCAGAAGCGCGTTCCCGAGGTCTGGTTTTGCCGCCACGGCGCGCTCGGCGAAGGACTCGGCCTGAGCCCGGTCGCCGCGGTGCCACCACGCCTCCGCCAGGCTCGCCAGGATCTCCGCGTCGTTCGGGTCGCGCGCGAGCGCGCCCTCAATCACTGCGATCCCGTCGTCGACGCGGCCCAGATCCACCAGCGAGGCACCGAGCCCTAGACGGGCTTGCACCTGGTAGTGGATGTCGTCCGGCGCAACGACATGCAGTGCACGCCCGTACTCCGCTGCAGCCCGCTCCAGGTCACCGCGCACCTGATGGGCGGCCGCGAGCTGAACGTGGGCGCGCATATTCCCCGGGGCCTTGGCGACCACGTCGCTCCACAGAACGATGGGATCCTCCCACACTCCGTTTCGACTGCGAAGGCACAGGGCCAGCATGCACCACAAAGCACCAACCAGCGAGGCACCCACGATTCTCCTATGTTCTTCGCCGAACCGGGCGAGAGCACGTCCCAGCAGCAATACGACTGCGGCGAAGATGCCCCAGGACGCAAGGTACACCCTGTGCTCCACAAGCACGTCGGCGATGGGGACAAAGCTTGATGTCGGCGCGAGCAAGAGGAAGAACCACAGCACGCCGAACCCCGCAATCCTGACCGCAGCCGCGTCTTCGCCGACCTTGTCGCGAAACCACCAGAGGACTGCCACGGCTCCGCCAGCGATGACCGTCAGTGCAACCGCGGCCAAGATCGTGCCGGCATCAGGGTGGGTCGTGACGGGATAGCGCCAGTCCAAGCATTGACCGGCAGGCCAGAAAATGACCGTCAGTGCAACCGCGGCCAAGATCGTGCCGGCATCAGGGTGGGTCGTGACGGGATAGCGCCAGTCCAAGCATTGACCGGCAGGCCAGAAAACGAGCCGAAGATAGATGAGCAGTACCTTCCATTGCGTGAGGAAGTAGGTCCAGGGGGTCATTCCTGGAACCGCTGCGCCCACATCTCGATGACCCTCGACCGAAACCAGGAGTTGGTGCACGTACCAGCCGGCGGTGGCGACGAACGGCGCCAGCACGACCAGCCGCTTCGGCCATGAGGCCTGCAGTGCATCTTGTCTCCTCCCCGGCACCGCCATCGTGAGCAAGAGGTAGGCGAAGGGCATGGTCACCACGATCTGCTTCGTCCCGAGCCCGAGAAGGAACACGCAATAGGCGCCGATCCGCAAAAGCGTACGCCCCGGGGTGCGCGCAACACGTTCGGCTGCGAGCAGCAAGACAAGCGTGGTTAAGTAGAACGCCGAGGCGAGAGTCTCGGCTCGCTGGGATACGTAGCTGACGGCCTGGCTGTGCAGGGGGTGCAGGGCAAAGATCCCGGCCACAGCGAGGGCGGGCCCGCGTATGCGCGAGACGCCTGCGAATTGGAGCGTCCGCAACGTGAAGGCGAACACGAGCAGCACGGTGGCGAGATGGATGGCGATGTTCACCGCATGGTAGCTCCACGCCTCGGCCCCGCTGGCGGCGTAGTTCAGCGCGAGGCTAAGGTCGACGACAGGGCGTCCGCCCCGAAGGAGCGCCGGGACAAGCGCGCGCGCCTGCGCCCCGAGATCCTTCACAGCAGGGCTGAGCGCGGTCGTGCGGTCGTCGAAGACAAAACCGCCGCCGAGCACGCGCGCGTACGCCCCTGCCGCAAGAACAAGCGGCAGTGCGAGCAAGAGTGGGCTCGGCTGCCGCAAGAAACGCAGGACACCAGACCCCTGAGCGCCGAGACTGTGTCCTGGAGGGCGTTTGTGGGCCACAGAAGGCATTCTACCCATGGCGCCCTTTGGGTGCGACAAGGCTCATCAATTGGACGTCGCGCCGGGCAGGTTCCAGATGCGGAAACGCTTGTCGGCCGACTCCTGCACAAGTTCACAAGGCGGCGTCTTGGTGTAGACGTCCCGCTCGAAGGTGAGCGCATGGCGCACGCCCATTCTGAGAAGAAGTGGATTGTCAGGCGCCACCGCCAGCCAGAAGGACCCGTGGTTGTTGAGGACGAAGGTAGACTTCGGATATCCGAAGGGCAACTGGAAGTAGAAAGTTTCGGCGTAGCGGTTGTAGACGAATTCGAATTTTCTCTCTGGATCCAACTGGTGCCACAGCGACAACTGGGGATGGAAGAAAACCCCGGTGAGCGCACGGCCCCCCATGACCGTGACCAGCGTTCCCAGCACCGGTTCCTGCAGACTGCCGCTGGCGAGCCAGATGCCGCTGCGGCCCTCCCGGCGATCCCGATCGACCACCGCCTTTACTGCGTGGCGCAGATCGCTGTCTTCGATGGATGCGAAGGAAACCGAAAGGGGATTGAAATTTCCGGCGATGGCGAGCAGGCCGGGGATGAGCAGTCCGGCGAAGGCCCGGGCACGCCCCAGCAGAAGCAGCAACGCGCCCAGGGTCGCGCCAGCCGGCGCAAGCAGGGCTGGCAGCGAGAAGAAGCCGGCCTGGACGAAGACATTTTCCCAATTCTGCAGCGATGCCCCTACCCACAGGAAGAACCCAGCGGTTCCCAGAACCACGACGGCGATCTCGATCCACTGGCGCCGGTCGAGGCGTTTCGGGCGCATTTCCGGCGCGAGCATCATGAGCGTCAGAACGATGGACACGAAACCCAAGGTCAACTGGGCCCGGAAAGCCTGCACGCGCGACCACAAAGTCACGTCTGCCAGCCACTGCGGAATGTGGAGTTCGCCGTACAGCACCTGGGCGACACCTAGTGCCAGCATGGCCCAGCCCACTGCGTCCAGGCGACGCCGCACGCGTCTGCACAGCACGACGGCGAACAGGATGGTTGGCAGGAACAGAATGAAGCCGGCCCATTCGCTGGGATTCATGTCCTCTCCCATGGGCATGCGGATGGTGTGCCAGTTGTATAGGCCACCGAAGAGCCGGGCCAGCGACAGGTCGCCTCCGTTGAGGCGGCGTTGCCCGGGATATGCGCTGTTCGTTAAAGCCTGCAACTCGGGCTGCACGGCCAGGAAGAACACCGCGACGATCACCCCTGCCAGAACCGTCGCCAGGCCAAAGCCGTACGCGAGGTTGCTCGGAATAATCTGCTTCCAGAGCCGATCCCGGACGAACAGGCCCACCAGGACGGCCGCGAACGTGTAGGCCAGCGGTACCATCCAGGGTGGATACATCTGCAGCAGGAATCCCGCCGTGGCGTAGCCGGTTGCCAGGCCCGCCAGGAGCGCTCCGCGCAGAGTGTGTGCCGTGATCAGGTGATAGACCGCGACCATGCCCATGGCCGCAAATCCCACGGTGTAGGCGGGGAAATGGCTCCAGCAGACCAGATAGGCGGATGAGCAGAACCAAAGCGCACCGAACGCAGACAAGAAATCGTGGTTCCGCAGGATGATCCACAGCGCCAGGAACACGGTGCTGAAGCAGAAGAAGGGAGAGAACCACCACTCCCAGGCCAGGCCCGCGGCCGGACCGAACAGGAGATAGCCCCAGGTCACCGGCCGCACGATGCTGACCGGGTGGGCCACCGGAACCCACGACACAAGCAGCATGTTCTGCCCATTCCCGATGTTTCCATTGCGCACAGGGAAGCGCGGCTCGTGCGTGAACTGCGCCATGGCCCACAAGGTTTCGATCGCGTATTCATCGCTGCGGATCTCGCGCGACTCGGCCATCAGGATCGATCGGTATGGGTCGGCCCTGCTACCGAGGGCGTCCAGGATGGGCTGCGCGAGAAAGTGCCGGTTCCAATCCTTGGGGGCCCACAGCCTGGCTGACAGGGCAATTGAAGATCCGTGAATCCGGGTGGCCACCAGGAACGCAAAGCATAGCCAGATCAGTCCAAGCAGGCGCCAGCGAAACGGCAGGCGCGACAGCCATGGACATGCACGGCTTTGGAAGAGTAGAGAAGTGCGGGGTAGGTTCATGACGCCACGACGGGTGGTTCAGCGAGGCGGGCAGCCTGCCAGCGCCTGCTCCAGCACCTCGTGTTGTTGCAGGTCTGGCGCTCGGAAAGCGCGCAGAACATCGCAGGCCTCCTGCTCGCGCCCCTGCGCGCGATACGCCCTGGCGAGCCAGAGTTGACCCTGCAATTCCTCCGGTTCCAGTTTCACCGCTCGTTCAAAGGCCTGTGTCGCCGCCGCCCGGTCACCCATCTGCAGGCGCACTGCACCCAATACCACAAGCGAGGATGCGGGCTGGGAAGCCGTGCGCACGGATTGCTCTGCAGCCGCCGCGGCCTCCGGCAAATCGTGTCGCTGCAGGTGGGCCATGGCGAGGGTTTCAAGCAAGGCCGTGTGGTTCGGATCCTCAGCCAGGCCAGCCTGGGCAGCCGCGATGGCATCCTCGGCACGCTCCTGCGCCAGCAGGGCAAGGGCGAGCTTCTCGTGAATGCGGGTGCGAATCCAGGTCGGGTCGTTGGCAGCCAGTCTTAGCGCACTTGCGTATTCGTCGATGGCTGGCTGGATCCGACCCGCCAGGTGGTAGGCGTTCCCCAATCCAAGATGTGTGCGCGCCTTGTGTGGTGACTTCGCGACGGCGTCCGACCAGAGCAGAAGCTTCGATTTCCACAGACCGACCCGCAGGTAGGTGCAGGCGGCGAGAACCGCACACAGCCCCAGCAGCGCGATAGGCCCGAAAAGGGAGAGGCTGCGCGCGTGCAGGCGCCCGAGGAGGCTGTCGGCCAGGACTGCGGTTGCGAAGAACACGCCCCAACATGCGAGATACAGCCGATGTTCCATCAAGACGTCGGCCAGTGGCACCACGCTAGAGGTTGGGGCCAAGAGGAGAAAGAACCAGACCACGCCGAACGCGGCCGCGCGGCCCGCCACTGCTGCCCGGTCGGTACGCGAGCGGCATCGGAAGAAGAGAATTGCCGCGCCGGCCAGCAAGCCGCCAAGAAGCAACCCGGAGCCGAGCACCGCCGGATCGGCAAGGCCGCGCGCCAGCGGAAATTCCCAGTCCACATTTTGACCAGCGGGCCAGAAGAGGAGGCGCAAGTACGTCACCAACACGTGCCACTGGGTCAAAAAATAGCGGCCGGGCGGCAAGAACGGGATGAAGAAGCCCGCATCCTCCCCTTTCAGATCCCCCACTGTCAAAACCGTCGTCAACAGTGCGTATGCAAGGAAGGGCGTTGCCAGCGCAAGCCGTTTCAATGGGCGGGCAAGCAGGCCATGCGGGCCCGGCAGCAGCCCCATCAACAGATAGGCGACCGGAAGCGTGACCACGATCACTTTGGCGCCGAGCCCGAACATGAACAGCGCAAACGAGGCGGCGTAGAACCCGGCGCCGACCGTGCACCGCCCGCGCCGCTCGGCCGCCAACAGCAACAGAAGCGAGCCAAGATAGAAACCGGAAGCCAGCGACTCCGCACGTTGCGAGATATAGGCAACCGCCTGCGTCTGCAGCGGGTGCAACGCGAATACCGCGGTCACCGCCAAGGCCAGAAGATCGCGGTCTCTGGGACCGGTGAGCGCGAGCACCTTCCGCGTGAAGAAGAACACCAGCAGGATCACGGCGAGGTGAATGCCCATATTCGTCGCGTGAAAAAGCAAGGAATCGTTGCCCGCGATGCGGTAATCGATGGCAAAAGTCAAATTGGTGAGGATCCGCTTGCCCCGAACCATTTCCGCGAGTGCCTGTGCGAGGCTGACGTTGTCGAGGCGGCGAATGCCCTGGTTGAACTCCACAGTACGCAGGTCATCGAATTGGAATTCGCCGTGAAGCCCTGGCCCGTAGACCACCACGGTCAGCAGCAACAAGCCCGCGAGGGCGGCTATGAGCCATCTCTTCGGCATCGAACGGCAACGAGCGGGAGCGTGATGCCGTTGCCCTACCCTACGGGCCCAGGCGGGAGATGAAGGCCTCGGTGCCAGTCGCGCTCACGCAGTACCCGTGGCTGCAGGTCAAAAACGCCCCCGCGTCCACACAGTCCGTGTCTACACTGCACGCGGGGGTGCCCGGGCTGAGCAGGGTGGTGGAGCCCAGCGTGATGGTGTTCTGGAAGCTGCCACCGATCATCACGGAGTTGGCCAGGGCACCGGTAGCGGCGCTCGCCACGGTGACCGCAGTGACCTGCTGCGTGCCGGCTGCGTCACCGTACGACTGCGCACAGAGCACGGAACCGTCAGCCCCGGCGAGATGCGCGGTGAAGGCGTCGGGATTGCTGTTGCCGGAATCAGTCAGACCATTGAGCCCGTTGAGGGTGCCCTCGAAACCGCCGCCGATGTACACGTCTCCAGTCGACGCCACGGCCAGGGCCTTGACGGCCTGGTCGTAGGTAGCGTCGCCGTACGAGAACGCCCACTGCGGAATCAGGCTGGAGTTCAACTTCGCCACGAAGGCGTCTGTCCTGCCACGGTCGGTGATGGTGATGTCAGGGCTGCCGCCGAAGTCGATATTGGCACCGATGGCGCCGCCGATGATGACGTTGGAGCTGCTGTCAACCGCGATCCCGTAGATGTCAGAGATCCCACTGGTGCCCCAGGTAGCGGCCGCGGTGGCCACGCCACTGCTGTTCAGTATGGCCACGAACGGGAGGCTGAGGCCGGTGGTGGCTACCGTGGGCAGAGCGTGCGTGTCGAAAGTCAGGGCGCCATTGTAGGTACCGCCCATGATCACGTTGCCGGAGTTGTCCATGGCCAGGGACTCGCAGACCTGATCGCCCACGCCACCGAACTGCCTGCCCCAGGTGATCGTGCCGTCCACCGCGCTGACCACGGCCACCACGATGTCCATGCTGCCGCCGTAGGTGTCAGTGGTGGAGGTGAGCAGACCAGAGGCTTTCGTGCTGGCGAGAACTAGCGCGCTGGTCTTGCCGCAGATCGCGAGCGAATTCTGGTTGGGATTGGAGGCCACGTTCAGCAGGGCGCCTGTGCCCACGTCCACATTATGCGCATTGATGAACGTAGCGGTTGTACCGGACGACGCGCCAGAGAACACGGCGTAGAAACCCATCGCGGCTCCAGCAACCTTAGAAAACCCCGAGAGGGAATTGTTTCCTTGCGAGTCGAAGTCGATTTCGCCGGCGTATTGGCCGACGAGTCCCACGTTGCCGTTCCCGGCAACCGCCACGGCGTTCCCGATCTGATCCCCGCCGCCGCTGAAGCCAAAGGTGAAGCTGGCCGTGGCTAGGCCCGTGGTCGGATTCACCTTGTTCAGGTAGACATCCGCGCCGCCCGAGGAGCTGACGGTGCCGGCGCCGAAGTTGAATGGGTTGTAGATCGAACCGGTGGTCCAGAGAGTACCATCGGGTCCCACGCCCATGGAGGCCAGCGCAGGATTGAACGAGACCGCGTAGTTGATGCTGCACGTCCCGGCAGAAATGTCGGGCGCGAGGTCCACGACGGCGGGCGCGTCCCTGGCAGTGTCGGCAGCGACGATATCCAACAGGATGGCCGCGTCATATACTGCGGGGCCGTCGGCCTGTGCCTCCAAATATACGTCGGCCTGCGCATCAAGATGGGTATCAGCCTGTGCATCAAAGACAAGGTCCGGGGAAGCGTCAATGCCACCGTCGGCCCGGCTGTCCAGGGAGCCGTCGGGTCCGTGCGCATCAACGCTGCCAATGCCACCGCCGCCGCCAATGCCACCGCTACCGCCACCAGCACCGCCGCCACCACCGCTGCCACCCGTGCCGCCCACGTCATTCGCCCCATTTAGTGCATCAGAGGACGTCAGATCCAATCCACCGCCGCTGTCGACGACGCCGACCTCACCCGACGTACCCCTCAGATCCCCAGCGGGACCATCGACTACGGCGGCGAAAGAATCCCGAGCGATGGCGTCCCCACCCGAGCCAAGCTCGGGCGAGTTGGCGAGAACGTCGGCTGTTCCACCCTCGCGGACGAAGGTGTCCAATCCCCCATCCGTGGGCGCGCCATTGCAGTACTTGCGCTGACCCGCATCGACCTTGTCGGCGGTGGAGCTGGTCTTGCAGGAAGCGACCAGCCCCAAGAGCAGAATGATGGACGGCCAGGAGGGGCCCCGGTGAAGGGGCGACTTGCTCGATGCCATGGCGATTTCCCTCTTGCTATCGGTGCGCGGTTCGGCCCATCACCGTTGGGATTGTTGCTTCCGCCGAGCGCCCCCTGGCCCAAATCGCACTACATCTCGAGCAGATACCCGTTGGTCGACCCATTGCCCACCACGGCCCCTCCACTCAGGGCCGTAGTGGGAGGACCGAAGTTGATAACCCCGGTAAAGTCCCCGCCGATAGCCGCACGGTCCTTGTTGACCCCGGCTGCCCCGCGGTTGATTGCGAGCCCGAGCGCCCCATTTCCCGACGACGCCGGATCCCCGTAGGCATGGGCGCATAGCGTCTCCCCGCTGCTGCCGTCGAGCGTAACCGCGAAGGTTTCCGGCCAGGAGGAGACCGCCTGCAGAGTCGTGCTGCCCGGCCCCACGCTGAGGGACTGCGTATAGCTGCCCACGACCGTGATGTTGCCGGAGGAATCGGCCGCTGCGCCTGTGCAGCCGGCAACCTTGCCACCCATGTTGCGTGCCCAGTTGGGAGTCAAGCCGATCGAATCCAGCTTGACCACGAAGGTATCGCCGGTTCCGACCGGGGTCAGGGTTTGAGCGCCGAAGGTCACCGTTGTCTCGATCTGTCCTGCCACAAACACGGCACCTTGCGGATCGAGCGCCATCGCGGAGGGGGCCACGATGCCCGAGGTGCCGAAGGCCTTGGCCGCGAGGGTGGTTCCGTCCGCGCCGTTGAGCTTGGCCACCCAGGCGATCTGGTCATAGGCGCCTGTGGGCGCGGGCGTGAGGGCACCCGAGCCGAAATCGAGAGTCCCGGCATAGGTGCCGGCGAAGTAGGCGTTGCCGCTGTCATCCAGTGCCGCAGTGGTGCAGACCTGATCCATCGCGCCGCCAAACAGCTTGGCCCACATCACGGTGCCATCGCTGGCCTTGAGAGCAGCCACAATCACATCCTTCCCGCCCCCAGCCGTTCCCGTGGCGGCAAGATTGGCTGCGTTGTTCGTCGCGGCGCCGCAGACCAGGAAGTAGTTCTGGTTTGGGTTGCCCGCCACTGCCATGAGCATACCGCCGCCCAGGTTAACCTTCTTGGACCACACCCCTGTACCGTCACTATCCTTCAGCCCCACGATGAAGTCGATGAACGTGGTCCCCGTGTTGACGATGGGTGGAATGACGCCGTTGATGGGATCGATGTCCAGGGTGCCGGTGAAAGTTCCAATCACTGCCAGGTTATCGCTGGTTGGCGCCACGTGGTTCGTGTACTGATCATTGCTGTCACCAGCCGTGAACACCCAGTTCGCGTTGCCTGTCGTGGGGTCGAGCTTGGCCACCAGCATGTCTGCGCTGCCAGCGTTGGTGATCGTTTTGCCACCGAAGCTCGTGGTGGTCGAGAAGAATGCGCCCCCGGTAACCAGGGTGTCATCTGTGTCCCACGCAACGGTGGGGATTCCTTCAATTCCATAGCTCCAGGCGTGAACCGGGCTCGGGCACGTACCCGTGCCTGCCTCCTCGAGGCCTGCATCCGACTGGTTTCCGCCCGCCTCGCCAGCGGGAACGTCCAGGTTCGGCAAGGGCCGATCAGCGGAGGCACCGTCAACCGGAACGTCAGTCGCGCCAGCTTCGACCGCCGGGCCATCGACCTTTGCGGGAGCCAGATCAGGGGCGGCATCAGGACTACCGCCGGCTCCCCCGACCGGCGTCCGATCCACCGAGGCGTCCATTCCCATGGTACCGCCTGCACCGCCCGCGCCCCCTACGCCAGCCGCGCCGCCAGCACCGCCCGTGACCACGGGAAGATCCGGGCCCAGGTCCGGCAAAGCCGTCGCCGTGTCAGGCTTGGCCGCGCTGCTGTCTGGGTTCGATGAGCTGCTGCTACTGCATCCAGCCAACGCGAGGACAGAGACCGCGCCGGTGAAGATGAGAGTGGCAAGTAACCTGCTGCTAACGGTGAGATTTCCTCGTGCATGTCGAATCATGTTTTCCTCGCAATTGGTCAAGGCCCCGCAAAGGGGGGTGTTTGTCGCCCTTCGATACCGTTGTCGTGACCCGCCGTGGGTGAAGTATCTGTGAATTTCCCGTTTCACAATTGCCACATTCCCGCCATCGTTCCCACCCCTATGGCCCCAGCCTGGCCAGGCAAGTGGCCGAGGTGCTCGTCGAGTCGGGTTGCAAGATGCCGATGGGAGGGCCCAAATCCAATTGTGAACTGTAGGAGAGCAGCAAGAGGCTGCCACTCTGATCCGTCGCAGCCGCTCCGGTGAGCCCGACTATGCCTGCAGCACTGTTGGTGTACTGCGGTCCCCCGAACCCCTTCGCCCCCACGACGGCACCAGTGCTGCCATCAACTTGCGCGACGAACGCGCCACCCTCCAAGGGCAGGGGCAAGGGAATCGCCCCCAGCGCGCAGTCCGTGCCGCAGCCCACGTCGTAGCTTCCGGCAAGGAGGACATGCCCGCCCCCCAACGTCATGCTGCTCACGTCCAAGCCAGTCCCGCTCCCGATCCCTGTGGCCCAAACGAGATTCCCCGTCGACCCGTCGAACCGGGCAATGAATGTGGGCGAGTTCAGAGCCATACCTTGCAGCGAGAGCGGCCCCGCGCTGATCGTTCCCGTCACCAGCACATCGCTGTCGACAGCGATCATGGTCGTGGGTGTGATGATCTGGTTGCCCGTGCCGATGCTCTGCGCCCACACCCAGTTGTTCGAGGGATCCAGCTTGGCCAGGTACATCCATGCCGTCGTGCCCGCCTGGTTTACCATCGGCAGGGTTGTGGTTCCGAAGGTCACTTCGCTTCCAAATCGATAGTTGCCGACCACGTAGGTATTCGATCCAGCATCCATCGTCAGCGTCCCACAGTTCTCGTCATTGATGCCGCCGACCTCACCCGCCCAAACGACAGCCTGATTACCACTCTCGCTGCCGCCGTCGACATTGCCGTTGCTACCATCGATGCGGGCGACCACCAGATCGGTACCGCCCTGACAGAGAAGCGTAGACGAAAGATCCTTGGCCGGGTTTGGATTTGGACCCGCGTCGCCCCGCATGGGTCCGGTCGCACACGCCACGGTCCCACACACCACGAATGAACTCCCCTGTGGATCACCAACTATCGCACGAAGGCCCAGGGTTCGGCCATCGGCCTGTCCACTCTGCAAGTTCAGTCGCCGCGCCCACGATCCCGTGCCGTCGGTTGTGCTCGCGACCAGCATGTACTGGTCGCCGATGTAAAGCGCGTCCACCTCATTGCCAGCGACGGTGATGGAACCCTGGAGAGGACCCACCACGGCGAGTTGACCGGCCCCATTCACCGCGAAGGAGGTCACCGACTGATTGTTGGGATCTGGGAACGTCACGGCCCACGTGGCCTTCAGCGTATCCGGATCCAGCCTGGCCAGAAAGATGTTCAAGATGCCCGGTTTGTTGGCTGCATCTTGGATAAGAGGCCCGGTTCCGAGATCGATCTGCGTGAAGTAGCTGCCGGCGGCGAAGATCTGTCCGTCGGGCGAACTGATGAGCCCGCTGCCATTGGTCGGCCATGTCGCGTTGTCGAACGACCAGCCCGCCAGCGCCGTGGGGAAGCCATTGGGGCAGGTTCCAGCGTCCGGGTCGCAGATCCCCGCCCCGCCGCATACAATGGGCGTTCCGGCGCACACGCCAGCGTTGCACTGGTCGCCGTAGGTGCACTTGTTGCCGTCGTCGCACTGGATTCCATCGATTGGGGGGTTGGTGCACTCGCCGGTCGCGGGGCTGCACGTGCCGGCCGCGTGGCATTGGTCGCTGGCCGTGCATTTCTTGAAAGGTCCATCGAGACACAGCCCAGCCTGGCACAGGCTGTTGGTCGTGCAGGGCTTGCCCTGGCAACTCGTGCCGTCGGCCACCGGCGTGTGCACACACTGGTGCGTGCTTGGATCGCAGCTATCCGTCGTGCAGTCGTTGCCGTCGTCGCAGGATGCCGGGCAAACCGGGGCGTCGATCGCGGCCATGTCGCCAGCCGCGTCGATACCGGGCGTACTGTCGATGCCGCGCGTACTGGTGTCGGCAGCCGCATCGACCTTGGCCAATTTCGAGCTGCTGCCGCAGCCCACCAGGCTGAAAAGAGTTGCGCCGGCGACCATCACGAATGCCACGCACACTCTTGAGGATAGGGAGTTGATGGGGTCCATGGGGCTTCTGCCAGCAGAGAACCGAGCCGGACGAACTAGCACGTTCCGCACGGTCGCCTTCTACGCGGTTTCGTCGCGGAGATCGGGTGATGGCTTTGCAACAACTTAGTTACCGGCGTGTGACAGCCAAGAAGTTGCGAGCCAGGCCGCAACTTGTTCAGTGACCCGGCCGTGGAACGGCTGCCACACGCTCTTGAGGCGCCTGCGGGCTGTCGAGCGCCATGATGCGACGGATTGTCGCCATGCCCAGCCATCAAAATCCTGTTGCACTCCTGTAACTAATCCGCAGCAAATCCGTCGCAGTCGCTCACCCCATGTCTCGCTATGGTCCCGCTGCGGTCCGGGCTTGCCGGGCCTGAAATGGAGGCAGGATTGCCATGACCTTTAGCAAACAGATCGTAGCTTTGGCCAGCGCAGCAGGAGTGCTGCTCGGCGCATCCACGGCTTTGGCCCAGGCCACAACAGTGGCTTGCAGCGACACCTCCGTGTTGCCCAACCCCATCTATATGGCGGGCAGCAGCGCGTTCGAGCCCATCCTCAGCCAGCTCGCCGTGCAGATCGCGGCCAAACGGGGGGTATCCATCATCTATGACCCCATTTCCTCCTGTCTCGGCGTGGCTGCGGTTTCTCCCCCGGTGGACAACCCGGTGCCGCAGCCGTTGACTGGCACTGCCCACTACTACACGCCGGACCCCACCAATCCCTCCAATGCCGTCATCAATTCCTGCACCCTCGCTGGCAATACCATGGCGACCATCGGCGTCTCCGACGTCGCCTTCTATTCCTGCCAGAACATTGACACGCCCGCCGGCATTGGCGAGTGGCACGGCCCGGAGCAGTCCATGCTCATCGTCGTGCCCAAGGCCAACTACACCACGACGGCGATGTCCTCTCAACAGGCGGCTGCCATCTGGGGCTGCGGCGCCAACAGCGGCGTCGGCAACTTCACCAACCCCATCGCCATCCAGCAGCGCAGCCAGACCTCCGGCACCCAGATCATGATCGCCAGAAACATCAATGTTCCCGAAAGCGAGTTCTTCGGCAACGCCAACAGCTCAAGCAGCGCGATGCTGACGTCTTTAATCGCAGTACCCGATCCGCAAACCGCCATCGGATTCATCGCCGCCGACTACTACGCGACCCAAAGATCCAAACTCAACGCGGTTGCTTTCCGTGGAATCGGGCAGACCAAGGCCTACTACGCCGACTCTAGCGCCACGGCCACTGACCTGAAGAACGTGCGTGACGGCCACTACATGATCCAGGGGCCCCTACACTTTTTCAGCCCGCTGACTGCCGGCCAACCGGCGCCCAATGCGCAATTGGTTCTAAACTGGCTGACAGGCGCCGTGCCCATCGACCCCGCCGACACATCCAACATGAACTACGTCAGTACGGTCGCGGTGGGAGGTGACGTCCCCCAGTGCGCCATGAAGGTCAAGATCGACAAGGACGGTGGCCAGTTTTCGCCCTACCACCCGCCGGTCTCCTGCACCTGCGCCTTCGAGGCGGCGAAGTCAGTACAGTCGGCGGCGGGAACCTGCACCACACATTGCACCAGCGACGCCGATTGCGCCGCGGTGGTTGGCACGCGCTGCCAGACCGGTTACTGCGAGTAGCCTATTTGGAGGAAATGCACAATGAAACTCTTCAAGCTTTCGACACTGGCACTCGCGCTGGCACTGACGGGCTGGGTTGCCTGCAGCAGCAGCAGTAGTAACAACAACCCCGACGTGGTGAACATCGGCGGTATGGGCGGCGCTGGCGGCATGGCGGGCATGGGTGGCATGGGCGGCGCTGGCGGCGCTGTGGCGGATGCCAGTGTCCCAGACGCTCCCATCTCTAGCAGCCCTGATGCCGGAATAGATGCTCCTGCTGCGGACGCACCGGTTGTGATTTCTGATGCCGATTCTGGCGAGGCAGGGACCGTGATCGATATCTGCACCGGTCTGACTGCGGCCCAGTGCCATCTGACCATTATCAATGCGCCCGTGGATTCCACTGTGTCCGCACTGGACCCCGGCGCCGATCCACCTGTCCTCTATCCAGCCTGCTCGGCCCAGTAGTACGAGAGAAGCAACTGTGCATCGAAGCATCTTCCGCAAAGCGGCCGGTGCCATCTGCGCGCGACTGAGAGCCAGATGGCCGGGAAAGCGTGCCTTGATTGTGGGGCTGCTTTGCACGGGTGCGCCATTCGCATTTCCGAGTTCGGCACTTGGGCAGACACCCCCTTTTGCTCAGGTGCCGGAACCTGTTCCGGCTGACAGCGCCGTCGCGCCCAGTGAACAGCCCAGTGTCGAGGCGGCGGCGGAGGTCGTGGCCCAGTCGCGACAGCAGGCCGAACTGGCGAAGCTGCGCGAGGAATTCGAGGCCAAGCTGGCCGAGGAAAGGGCGGCCCGCGAGGCGGCAGAAGCGCGGGCCGAGGCCAAGGTGCGCGCCGAGGTGGACGCTGCACTAAAGGCTGACCCGCGCCTGACAAAAAATGAATGGCTTACGATCTATGGGTTCGTGCAGGCCGACCTCAACGTGGATCAGACCTCGCAGGATCAGCTCAATCCCTCTACCGGTGCCCCGCTGAATGACAACCGATTCCTCCTGCGTCGCGCGCGGCTGGGCGCGTCCGTGGATCAGCAATACCTCGCCGGAGTTTTTGAAATCGACGCCAACACAGTAAACGGCCCTCAGGTGCGGCCGATCGATGTGGAGGCTACGGTCAAATGGCCAGGTGGGTCCGTCCCGCTGGTGGCCCTGACCGCGGGCCTGTTCAAGATTCCGTTTGGCTGGGAGGTGATGGAGCGTGACCGGGACAGGATCTTCACCGAGCGCAGCATGTTTGTCAGGGCGTTTTTTCCCGGCGAGTACGACCTGGGGCTGAGGCTGGCAGGAGGCTGGCACTTCGTACGCTATGCCCTGGCCGTGCAGAACGGCGAGCCGATTGGCGAGAAGACCTTCCCTCTGGTGGATCCCAACCAGGGCAAGGATGTGGTGGGACGGCTCGGCATTGTTTCCCAGGTCGCCGACAGGGTGGGAATCCAGGCCGGGTTCTCCGCTCTGACGGGCAAGGGCTTTCACCAGGGAACGCCTCCGACGAAGCCGACCTTGACCTGGATGGACCTCAACGAGAACGGCCAATACAACGCCGGCGAGCTGATCGTGTCTCCGGGAACATCAGGGCAGCCGTCGCAGAACTTCAGCCGCTACGCAGTTGGCGCGGATGCGCTGGTTTCGGTGCGGTATTTGCAGAACTCCGGCACCACGATCTACGCCGAGTTCGCGCGCGCCAATAATCTGGACCGGTGGTTCCTGATAGCGGATCCCTATGGCCCGCTCGGGCGAAATTTGCGGGAGTGGGGCTATTACGTGGCGGCTGTGCAGGATCTGGGCAGGCACTGCAAGCTGGGACTCCGCTACGACTACTACAACCCCGACATGGATAGCACCGACCGCCAGGCAGCCGTAACGGTTCCCTCCAGCCAGGCCATCTCGACGGTTTCAGCCGCGGCCGCTTTGGTCGGAAAGACGAGTGGGCTTTCCGGCCGTTTGGTCGCGGAGTACGACTGGGTGGAGGATCACGAGGGACGGAATTCCAGTGGGATGCCGGCTGATTTGAAGAACAACGTATTTACCCTGCGCGCGGAGGTCGCCTTCTGATGCGCCACCTGACTTCTGGTCTCGCCGTGGTCGGACTGCTTTGCGCTGGCTGTTCCGGCGCTGATCCAAGTGCCGGCCAGCAGGCGTTGTTCAGGATCCAGAATGCGCAATACATTCCTGGACCCATCGACACCAGCCCTCGCGATCTCGCTCCCCTGGTTTCAAACATCTCGACCGCGAACAACGACCTGTTCCCGGGTGTCGCAGGCAAGAAGATATCGGGCAGCGTTGGTCCCAACTCCACGGCGGTTCTGGTTGGGCTGGAGGGCGATGTGGGCCACTGGGTCGTGCCGGTTCAGGACATCGACCAGAACGTCGCCGGGAACTACACCTTTTCCTTCACCGCCTCGTTCTCTCCGCTGACGCCCACTGGAGACGCTGGAAATCTGCTGCTGGCCTTTCGCGCCACCACAAGGGATGGACAGGTGGGCCCGGCGGTGCTGCAGCCCATGACCATGGACGCGCCCCAGATCCAGGGTGTGCTGGTCATCAGCCTCGACTGGGATACTGAATCCGATCTCGACCTGCACGTCCAGTTGCCCAGCGAGGGGGACGCGGGCGTGAACGAAATCTGGTCACGCAAGCCTTCGGGTCTGCCGCCCGGGACAGTCGGTGCGAGCGTCGATGCCGGACTGCAGGCTGGCTATCTTGATTTCGACTCCAACAGCGAGTGCGTGATCGACGGCCGCCGGGCCGAGAACGTGATCTTCCCGACCACCGCTCCCAGCGGACGCTACATCGTGCGCGTGGATACATTCTCGCTCTGTGCCGCGACCACTGCGCGATGGCGCGTTCGGGTCTTTGAAAACAACGGCGTTAACCCTGTGTTGGAGGCTTTTGGACAATCGACCTATATCGACACGACCTTCCCCCACGGCCAGGGGGCGGGGGTACAGGCGCTTGTGTTTGATTACTAAAAAAGAAAGGTGACCCATGCTGCTGATGCACAAACTGGTATTCGTGGCCCAAACCGGGGCTGCCGCGGTTCTCTACATTTTGCTCCTGCTGTCGATCTATTCGGTCGGCGTGGTGCTCGAGCGCTGGTGGTATTTCCGCAAGCGAAGATTGGACATGATCGCGACCGGCGCTGCACTGGCCAAACGGCTGCGCGCTGGGGACGTGGCGGGCGCCAAGCGTGAACTGGAGGGCATGTCTGCCGTCGAGGCCGAGATCTTGCGCGACGCCCTGGAGTACTACACCGACGGTGCTGATTCCCTGCAGGAGATCGTGCAGAAGGGCATTCGCCAGCGCCGCAAGGCGTTCGAGAGCGGCCTTTTGTTCCTGGGAACCCTGGGCAACAACGCGCCCTTCATCGGCCTGTTCGGCACCGTGCTCGGGGTGGTAGCGGCCTTCAAGGAGCTGGGAGCTGCCTCGGCCAATATGGCCGCTGCTGGTGGGGCTGGCGGCATGGGCAACGTGATGAGCGGCATCTCCGAGGCTCTCATCGCCACGGCCATCGGTATCTTGGTCGCCATTCCCGCGGTCATCGCCTACAACTTTTTCCAGAAGAAGTGCAATGACATCGAGGAGAACTCGGCCGCCCTGGCCAACCAGGTTCTGGCCATCATGAAATCCAGCAAGCACCGTCCATTCAAAGGGTCGAACACTCCCCCCCTGGAGGACCTCGCCGATCCCGAGATGTCGCTGCGCCGGGCCGAGGTGAATGGCTGATGGCTGGCACGATGGCAGGTGCGGGGCGGGCCAAGACAATTGCCGCCATCAACGTGACTCCGCTGGTCGACGTGTGCCTGGTCCTGCTGGTCATCCTGATGGTGGCATCCACGTACATCGTGGCCCAGACCTTGAAGGTCAGCTTGCCCAGGGCAAAGATGAGCGACGGCACCGCGGAGAAGCCCAACACCGTGCAGTTGTTCAAAAGCGGAGAGCTGCGCTGGAACGAGCAGCCGGTCAGCGAACAGGAGCTGGCGGGCCATATGAAGGAAGCGGTGACGGCCGATCCGGAAATCAGCGTGGTCATCAGTGCCGACAAGGAGGCGGCCCACGGCCAGGTCGTTCACGTCATGGATCTCGCCAAGGTCGCCGGCGTCACCAAGTTCGCGATTAACATCATGCAGGTGGGGGGCGAATAGCGGGCGATGTGCCGGTTGCCTCCAGATCGTGAGGTCTTGCCGTGAAGAAGGCCACGTTTGCTGTGTCTATCGTCATTCACGCCGGGCTTGCGTTCGCGCTGCTCACGGCATCGCAGCACCGCGCTTCGGGCAAGACCTACGTGGTGCAGTTGCAGGAGCAGGCCAAGAAGAAGAAAGAAGAGCAGCCCAAGCCCAAGGCGCCACCCAAGGTGGCCAAGGTGGACGCGAAGCCGAAGGAGCAGAAAGTCTCGGCCGCGCCCAAGCCCATGCCGGTCGCCGCGCCGGTGGTGGCGGCCAAGATGCCTGCCATGGTCATGCCGACCGATATCGCCATGAGCAACGAGGACATCGGCGACGCGGTGGCGATTCCGATCGTGCGGGCGCCGCAGGCGGTGGCGCCGACCAAGGTGGCCACGTTTGAGCCCGGCGCGCCCCGCCGCCACCAGCGCCAGGAGTTGGGCGCGGGGCCGAACCTGGCGGAGGAGCGCTGCACCGACGAGCCTTCCAAGCCCGAGCCGGTGTTCAAGACCGAGATCGAGTACACCGCCGCGGCGCGCTCGGAGGGCATCGAGGGCAAGCTCAAGCTGAAGATCGTGGTCGGCGCGGACGGCTCCGTGCTGTCGGTCGAAGTGCTGGCCAGCGTGTCCCCCGAACTCGATGCGGCCGCAGTGGCCGCGGTCAAGCAGTGGCGCTTCCGGCCGGCCATGGCCTGTGGCAAGCCCGTCGCGGGAGGGACCTATGTTTTGGCCCGCCGTTTCGAACTGGGGGATTGATTGCACCTTCGCCTTGCCTTTGTGGCCGCTCTCGTGGGCGCCGGGTTCCCGGTGTACCCGGGGCACGCGCACGCCGATGAAGCGGCCACCATTGCAAAGCCACCCCGCCTGATTCACTTCGTCCCAGCCGAGTACCCCAAGGACAAGCACGACGCCGGAATCACCGCGCGTGTTCTGCTGTCACTCGATGTCGGGGACGACGGCAAGGTTGCCGGAGTCGAGGTCCTGGAGAGCGGCGGGGCAGATTTCGACAGCGCCGCGGTTGCCGCCGCCCGGCAGTTTATCTTCACCCCCGCGGAGGCCGGCGGGCAGGCCATTCCGGTCAAGATCACCTACCGATACGACTTCACCATCGTGACCAAGATGGTGTCCCTGGGACCGCAGGTGAACTTCGAGGGCGTGATCCTGGATCGATTCAAGAAGCAGCCGCTGGCCGACGTGACGGTGCGGATCAAGGATCTGGATCTGGCCACCAAGACCGATGAGACCGGCGCGTTTTCGTTCACCGATCTGCCCCCCGCCACCTACAAGGTCGAGATCCGCCACCCCCGGCTGGTCACTGTGCTGACCGACGAAACCATCCGGCCAGATCAGAAACGGACCATGAAGTACTACGTGGAGCAGAAAGAGGACGACGTCGACGAGGAGGTCGTGGTGCGCGCGGCCCGCATCAAGAAGGAGGCGGTGGAGACCCGCATCCGCACCGAGGAGGCGCGCAAGGTTCCCGGCACTCAGGGCGACACCCTGAAGGTGGTACAGAACCTGCCCGGCGTGGGACGCGCCAGCTTTGGTTCGGGCCAACTGGTGGTGTGGGGCTCGTCGCCCAAGGAAACCCGCGTGGTGGTCGAGGGCGTGGAGATTCCGACGCTGTACCACATGGGTGGCCTGCGCTCGACCATCAACTCCGATCTGGTCAAGTCCATCGATCTCTCGCCGGGAGCCTACGGCGCGGACTACGGACGCGGACTGGGCGGTCTGGTGCGCATCGAACTGAACCAGCTGCCCACGTCCGGTGTGCACGGCTACGTCGCCAGCGACATCATGGACACCTCGGCCGAGGTGTCCGCCGCCGTGACCCCGCGGCTGCGTGTGGCGGTCGCCGGACGCATCGGCTACCTCGACCGTGTGATGTCGGCGGTCACTTCGGCCGACATCGGCGACTCGTTCCCCATCCCGCGCTACGACGACTACCAGGCGCGCGCCGCCCTGAGCCTGCGCAAGGACGAGGAGATCGCCGCGACCTTTCTGGCGTCGGACGATCATCTGCGCCGAACCATTCCGGCCAGTGACCCAGACGATCTGCGCACGCAGAACAGCGACTCTTCCTTCCGCCGCATCTTTGTCAGCTACAGCCGCTTGTTCGACGACGGCTCCAGCATCCGCGTGACGCCCTCGTTTGGCATCGACCACAGTGGCGAACTGGACACCTACGGAGACGAGAGCACGCAGCTCGACACGCAGACCCTGTCCTACGCCCTGCGCGCCAGTTTCCGCCGGCGGGTTCATCCGTCCGTGGTGCTTCTGCTGGGCATGGACGTGCAAGGGCAGCAAAGCCAGTTACACCGGAATGGTTCAATGGACCAGCCGCCGCGGGAAGGGGACATCGTCGTCTTCGGCGAGCGCCCCTCGGCAGACACAGCATTCGACGACTGGAAGGTGAATGTCCTCAGCGTGGCCAGTTATGCCACGGTCGATCTCAAGCTGGGAAACTGGACCTTCACGCCGGGCCTGCGTTTTGAACCTAGCTGGATCGAAGGGGATCACCGTCTTCCCTTCAGCACCATCGCGCCCCCGGTCGGCTATTCCCGGCTCGACGCTCCCCTCAATCCCATCAACGTCCCCGTGCTGCGTAACCTGCCCAATCCACGCTTGCAGATCGCCTGGCGCCCTGTTCCCAGGCTCACGCTCACCACCGGCGCCGGGGTGTATGGCCAGCCGCCCGATCCGGCGGACATGTCCCCCGTGTTCGGCAACCCGTCGATCGTGGGGTCATACGCCCTGCATCTGACCGGCGGGTTCTCATTCAAGCTGCGTCCCACCTTAACCCTGGAGTCTGTGGCTTTCTACAAGAAGCTGTACGACCTGGTTTCACGCAGCGAAGACCCGTCCCCACCGGTGGGACAGGCGCTGACCCAGGACGGAATCGGCCGCGTGCGCGGGGTTCAGGTGCTGCTACGGCAAGAGCTGTTCAAGGGCTTCTTTGGCTGGGCGACCTACACCTTATCGCGCAGCGAGCGCCGCGATCATCCTGACCAGGCTTATCGCCTCTTCGACTATGACCAGACTCACGTCCTGGCTCTGCTCGCCAGCTATGATTTCGGCCGCGGGTTTGTGGTGGGCAGTCGCTTTCGCTACTCCAGCGGGATGCCACGCACGCCAGTGATAGGCAGCTATCTCGGTTGGGACGGCTACTACGAACCCGTCTTCGGAGCGCACAACTCCATTCGCATTCCCGCTTTCTACCAACTGGATATCCGCGCCGAGAAAGGCTTCGTCATGCAGCGGACGAAGCTGAGTGTGTTCATCGACATGCAGAACATCACCAATCGCAAGAATCCCGAAGAGATCATCTACAGTCAGAACTACCAACAGAAGGGCTACATTACCGGATTGCCGATTCTGGCCGTAGCCGGTGCGCGACTGGAGTTCTAGATGACTCACGCCAAACAACTTCTTGTCGCAGTCATTCTTTGCGGCAGCAGCGTGTTCGGGTGCAAGCCTACAGTGGGCCAGGCGCCTTCGCTGATAACGGACTACGCGCTTCTGGCAGTGATGGGGGAGCCGCCTGAGGCCAAGCCCGGGGACAACGTGGTGTACTCCTTCTTGCTGGCATCGCCGGCGGGAACGGTCACCGACGCCACCGCAGGCTGGGATGTCTGTGAAACACCCAAACCCCCAGCCGAGAACAACTCGGTGGCCAGCGCCTGCAATCCCCCGGCGCCCGGCGCCACCACGGGCCAGACCTTCACAGCGCCGGTCCTGATCAACGCCTGCACGCTGTTCGGCCCTATCGCGCCGCCCGTCGCGGCAGGCCAGCCGGCGATCAGACCGCGCGATCCGGATAGCACCGGGGGCTATTACCTTCCGGTGCGCGTGAAGTTTCCTGATCTGGCGACCGGCAGCCTGACCGGCTTCGCCTTCGAGCGCATCACCTGCAATCTGGCCAATGCCGCCACCACTGTGGTCGCACAATTCAACCAGGAGTACCAGCCCAACAACGATCCCGGCATCGCCGCGACCGATCTCATCAGGGCCGATAGTTCCAGACTGAACCTGGATTCCGGCGTCCAGACGATTGCTGTGGGCGAGACGGTCGTGCTCGAAGCGTCGTTCGCCGCGGGCTCCGCCGAGACCTTTCCCGTGCTTGACCCGAGCGGCGACGCGCTGGTGCTTCAGACCGAGAGTCTTTCCATGTCCTGGTTCGCGACGTCCGGGTCATTTGAACACGACCGCACAGGTGTGGCTGGCGACGACACCGCAACCTCGACCAGCAACACCTGGAAAGCTCCGGACGAGGCCGTGCCGGCGGTCTACATGTGGCTAGTGCTGCGCGATTCGCGCGGCGGCACTGCTTTCAAAGCCTACACAATCCAGGTGACACAGTAGACAGCGTATCGGATTTCTTTGACGATGCGGCACGCATCTGCCCTATGACGCTACCGGGCTCCACAGTGCATTCACAATCACGTTGCAGTGCTGTCACACGAGATCCCTGGTACCCCGAATATGGTCGCCGCATGCTCGGGATATCATCCCAGGCGCCCGTGCGCATTCTCGTCGTACAGGATGAGCCTAGCCTGAGCAGTTCCCTCTCATACATTCTCGAGGCAGCGGGATACAAGGTGCAGGTTGTGGGGACTGGTGAAGAGGCCCTGCGCATCTTTCCCGATCTGCGCCCCGACCTTGTCCTGCTCGACATCACCTTGCCCGATTTCTCCGGCTTCGAAGTCTGTCGCCGCATCCGCGCCAGCGGAGTTGCGCCGCAGCCAGCGGTGGTGATCCTGACCGCCAAGACCGGGGAGAGTGACCGGGTGGCTGGCTTCGAGGTGGGCGCGGATGACTTCGTGACCAAGCCGTTCAGTCTGCGCGAGCTGATGCTGCGCATCGAGGTCAGGCTGCGGGCTCGCCAGGGTGCCGAGCTGCCGGCCGTCGGCGAGGCCCCGGGCCAGGAAGGGCCAGACGAGCGCCTGACGGTTGGACCGTTGCAGATCGATCAAGCGGGTCACCGGGTCTTTCTGGCTGGCAAGGAGATCAGCTTCAGCGTCCAAGAAATGCGCCTGCTGTCGTACATGGCCAGCTCGCCGGGCAAGATGCACACCCGTCGCGAGCTGCTGACCGAAGTCTGGGGCTATCGCCCTGATGTTTCCAGTCGCACACTCGACACGCACATCAAGCGTCTGCGCGACAAGTTCGGGGCGATGGCGTGGATGATCCAGACCGTGCACGGCGTGGGCTACCGTCTGGCCAAGCCACAGCAGCGGTTCCGCCGTCACGATCCCACGGGCGCTGTCGCTCGCCGCAGGTAAGGACACACTCGACCCCGATCAACCCTTGCGGCCTGGGGTTGTCTTTCCCTCTTTGTGCGTCGCTGCCTCCGTCCGCACAGCCAAACGATAGCCAACCCCGCGTACCGTCTGGATGATATCGCCGGCAGCACCGAACTTGTCGCGGATGCGCTTGACGTGCGTGTCGAGTGTGCGACTGGAAACCTCCGGGTGGTAACCCCAGACCTCGGTCAGCAGTTCCTTGCGCGTACGCATCTTGCCCGGCGTTTTCACCAGGAAGAGCAGCAGGCGCATCTCCAGGGCGCTCACCCGGATTTCCTCGCCGGACACGAACACGCGGTGCTCGGCCCGATCGATCTCCAGCGGACCCACCTTCACCCGCTCCTGCTCTGCCTGCTGGCCTTGTGCGGCCGCGACCGGCTCGGCCGCTGGCCGCCGCGCCTTGAGTCGCGCATCGATGCGCAGCACGAGTTCGCGAATACTGAATGGCTTGGTCACGTAGTCGTCCGCGCCCACCTCGAAGCCAGCTACGCGGTTCAGTTCCTGGCTCTTGGCGGTCAGCATGATCACGGCGGGTTGCACGCCGCCGGTGGTGGCGCGGATGCGGCGGCAGACATCGAACCCTGATATGTCAGGCAGCATGACGTCCAGGAGGACCAGATCCGGGCAAAAGGTGGCCAGCAGTTGCAGTGCGGCCTCGCCACGCTCCGCGACCTGCACCTCGTAGCCAGTCGCCTTCAAGCTGTATGACAGCGAGGTGCTGATGTCGATCTCGTCCTCGACCACCAGGATGCGGGGCAAGGGTCGGCGACTGGCCTCAACCATGCCGACAGGCTACGGGGCCAAGGTTACAAAACGGTGAAGTTGCTGCAACTTTCGTGCTTCTCCCATTCTGCGTACCGTCATCTGTCAGTGGGCACCCAGCGATTGGCTGGCGCGTCCGGTTGTTGCTGATTTGTCACATAGCCCTGAGAGTTGCCTAATTCGTCACGCAGGTGCCCCACGAACCAGGTTACTCTGCTGCCTCGCTATGGCGACCAGAGCCAATCTTGTTTCATTCACTGACGCCGCCGTCCGGCGTCCCCAGTCGATGAGAGCCGCTCGTGTGCGCATCTACTCGCAGGGCCTGACCACCATTAGAAGAATGCTGTCATCGCCTCTCCCACGGAACGAGCGTCCTCGCTCGGCTTGGACGCAGCGCCGGCAGTGACGACGGCCGGACAAACAAACCGACGCCGTCGTCACTCGACGGTTGCGCATCTGATACGCAACCGTGCCGATGGGTCTCCACGCCGTGGGCTAGTCTGGCCGCGGGCGTTCGGAGTGGGTGTCGGTCGCGGTCATTGCTGCTAGGGGTGGGAACGCCCGCAAGTTCGTCTTTGTGGGCCGCCCGGGTTCGCCGCAATCTCCTGGGGCCTGGGTGGCCCACTCTTTCTTTATGGCGAGTCGCTGCGGGATTTGCACGCGAGGACGCTGGCGATGGCCTCGTCCCACAATGACGGTTGCTGAAAGCCGAGAGCAGCCGACATCCATGGCGACGGTGAGTCATCATCGTCATCACACATCCCGTCGGCCACGGTCTCGTCGTCGTACTCTCTCCCCGGCCAGGTCGGTTCGTTGTCCCACGGGTTTCTGTCCGCAGTGTCGGTCGGCGCAATCTTCCTTTGTGGTTCACCGGGGACGCAATTGCTTGAATTTCGGTAGTGATTTGGGTCGTGATCGGTCATGTCGTTCCTCCGAATGAGGCGTTTGCTAGACTATGGCGCTTGTGCCATGTGCGAAACTGCGACAATCATAGTCAGGTCTTCGTGAACACAGCGTCACTGTTGCGGGGCATTTGCGAAACTGTGGTGGGATGTCGTTGTGTGTGGCCGCAAGACGAAAGTCGGGTTTCTCTGGAGCCCCTTACTCCGACTTGTCACCCAGGTGCCACGGTGCTGCGCACGGAGGCGGCGCATACTTTGGCCATGGAAAGGACGAGCCCCATGGCGACTTCGAGCTTCACGCCGATGCAATACGGAGATTTTGAAAGTAGCGCGTTCAACGACAACCACGGTCGAGCAGCAGAGGTCCAGCCTTCTTCGCGCATCCTGGTTGCGCTGCAGGATCCACAGGCTCGGCGCTGGATGACCCGAATGCTGCGGGACAAGGGGTTCCGCGTGATCGCGCTGGACGAGCCCTTTGCTGCGTGGAGAGTGGTGGCGGAACATGCGTCGCCCCGCCTGAGCGGCTTCGACTTCGTCATCTGCGGCGGTTTTCGCACCGACCACAACTCGAAATCGGCGAACTCTGGGGAACGCTTCTTCCTGCTGCTCGGCCGCCGTGGCTTTGTTCCCTTCGCGGCCGACGGAACGCCTCCTCCGGCATGGGCGTTTCGTCGCGCGGGCACCGGGCTGATCCAGGACGAGCCGCCGGGATCGGTACAGTACACTGGACAGTCGGCGGGTGCGCCCTCCACGGAAACGGTGCCCGGCCACACCCAATGAACAGGTCCGGCTTCTTCGCGCTGATTTTTGCCCTTTCAGCTCTGTCCGCGTGCCATACCTCACCTGAGGTGGTCCCCACTGGCTCCCCGGTCACGCCGGGATATCGCGTGGTGGTGGCGATCGTGGTGGATCAACTGGCAGCGTGGGTGATGGCCGAGCGGGCGCCAGAGTTGCCCGCGAGCGGCGGATTCGCCCGCCTAGCCCGCGAAGGACTCTACGCGGGCGAGATGGAGTTCCAGCACGCGGTCACCGAGACCGCGCCTGGGCACGCGGCGCTCTTCACCGGGCGGGTGCCGCGCGAGACCGGGATCTACTCAAACGAGATCCTCCGGCCGGACGACAACGAGACGGTGTCGATTCTTCGCGATCGAGCCGCGCGTCTGGTCGCTGTCGATGGCGCGCCGGTAGAGGGCGAAGGCAGTTCGCTCGCGGCGTTGCACCCCGATGCGGCGACAGTTGCTGACCTGTGGCGTGCACGGCATCGGGATGGACGCGTGTTCAGCTTCTCGCTCAAGGATCGCGGGGCTCTATTCGGCGGCGGCCGGCACCCTGATCTGGTGCTGTGGCTCGACACCAAGTCGGCCCGCATGGTCAGTTCGACCCCGTTCACCGAGGGCAGGACATTGCCCACGTGGGCGGCATTCGCCGGCAGTGGTCGCGCGGTGGCCGAGCTGTTGCACACGCCCTGGACCCTGGATGGGGAAGAGCGCACGTGGGTAGCGCAACATGCCTACCCTGACGACGATCACCCTGGCGAATCGACGCGCATTCTCGGGAACCACTTCCCCCACCCGATCTCGTCAGCGGCGGCCCTGCGGGCCACGCCCTTCGGTGACGACCTCGTGCTCGCGCTGGCCCACGCGGCGATAAAGGATGCAGCGACCTCTTCCAGACCGGTCTTCCTCGCCCTGTCGCTCTCGGCCAACGATTACATCGGACATCTCTTTGGGCCGCAGTCCTGGGAGGCATGGGACGAGCTTCTCCGCCTCGATCAGTCCCTGGCCCGCTTCTTGTCGCTGCTTGACCAGACCGTGGGCGCGAACGCCTATGCGGTCATCCTCACTGGCGACCATGGCATCAACCCGTTGCCTGAACTGGCGACACACGAACGTTCCTGGTGCGCGAGCGCTGACCCGTGGCAACGACCCTGTGCCCCCACTCGACGCGTGCGCGGGGCCGCCAAGGCGGGCGCGCCGACAGCCGAGCCGACGGTGCGCGACGTTCTTGACCGTGCCTTGACCCGCGAGTTCGGCCGTCCTGCTCCTTGGGTTGCCGGCGTGGCTGGCCCGTTTGTCTACTTGACCGAAGCATCGGTCGCACCGGTGGATCGGGTGCGACTGGTCAGTGTGGCCCGCACGGTGTTGGGCAAGGAGTTTGGCGCGCGCGACGTGCTGGACGTGCGTCAGGTGGCGCGCACCTGTTCCCCGGATGACTCGGACGCTCTCCTGTGTCGGTCGCTTCCGGTGGACATCGCGGCTGACCTCTTCGTGGAGTTGGGCCAGGACGATTTCTTCGATGCCGAACTCGATCCCGGCCTGGGCACGAATCACGGATCGCCCCGCCGCTTCGACCGCAGCGTGCCGCTCTATTTGCGGGCGCCGGGTTGTGTGCCGGCCGGCACCTCGGTCACGGAGCCGCTGCGCTTCGATGCCTTCACCCGCACGCTCGCCTCGTTGCTGGGTCTGTCGCGCGACTCCATCGCTTCGGCTGGCCGCGATCTTTGCCAGCGATAGCCGCTCGCGCAGGGCTACCCGGACGGGTTCCTCGGCAGGAGCGTCACCAAGCTTTTGCTTGCCTCCCACCGGTTTTTCACTATACAGGACCGATGGTTTCGTCCCGAGCGCCGGTTGTGGAGGTGTCCCCGTCAGAGCCCGCTAGCGCGGTTTTACAGCAGGCGCTAAGTGTGCTGTCGGCTGGAGGCGTGATTGCCTTTCCCACCGATACCCTGTACGGCCTCGGTTGTGCTCTTGGCCAGCCGCAAGCGATAGAACGGATTCAACGCATGCGTGGTCTCGATCTCGCAACCCGGCCACTCACCTTCTTGCTGCCTGACCTGGGCGAGCTTCCGCGGTTCACGCGCGTCAGCGAGTCAGCCTATCGTGTTCTCAACCGCATCTTTCCCGGGCCCTACTGTACCGAACTGCTGGCCCACCCCAGGGTGCCCTCGCCCCTGGTACACGACGAGCGTTTCACCATCGGAGTCCGCATCCCGCACAGTGCCCTGTGTGAAAAGCTGACCTGGCGTCTGGGCCGGCCCATCCTGACCGCCACGGCCAAGTCGCGCGACGGCCACGTCCTGAGCAGCGCGGCCGAGATCCGGCAAGAATACGGGACCGAACTCGATCTCATCCTGGACGGCGGAGCCCTCAACGGTCCGCCCTCGACCGTGGTGAGCCTGGTCGACGACTGGGTGACCGTGTTGCGCGAAGGATTGGGCCCGGTGAACCGCCTGTTTGGTGTGACCAAGAGCTCCCAGCCTCGAGCAGGACAGGCCGCCCACCCTGACGCTCAGGCGGCCAGCCCGCCAGCGCAGGCGTGACACACGAGCAGCAAAGAAACGCCACGGCGGGATCCCCCCACCCTCTGTTAAGGCGAGCACCGGATCGGCACTTCTCCGGGCAGGTCAAAACGCGGGTGTAGCGGATCGAAGAGCGTGCGGTCGCCGGGATCGAGAATCCCACCACGTGCGCGCAAGGCCTCGGCCAAGCCGTCGCGCAGCGGCGTCCCGATTTCAAATGGAAGCTTGACGCCGGCAAAGAATCCGTCGCCTCCGGTGGCGAGGAAATCCGTTGTCGTGATGGCGAGAATCTCATCGTCGCGCAGCGGTGTCCCGTTCGGTCGAGTGAGCACGACCTCCAGGTTGTCGCCCTTGCAACGGGCGTGAACCCGCACTCCTGACAGGGAAACCATCGAGCCGCTGCGGCTCAAACTGCGGGCAAGCAGCCCGCGAAATTCTCCCGCCGACGCACGCAGCGAGGCGAAGGCGTTGTCGAACGGGAATGTTTCATACAAGTGACCCAGGTTGAGCCGGCCAGCAGGCAAGTCCGCGCGCATGCCGCCGCCGTTGATCATGGCCACGTCGCTGCCGGGGCGAGAGGCGCGCATCAGATCCGCCAGCAGATTCCCCAGGGCGGTTTCTTGTTTGCGGTTGTGGAGCAGCGGACGGAGCACCTTGGCGCCCAAGTCTTCGTCGCCTTTGCGCCAGGCCTGCACAAACGCGGGCGCGATCAGCTCTTGCACCTCTTTGTCGATCTGTACGCGGCCATCTTCGTAGTCAGTTGGCCTACAGGTCTCGGGCGTACTGGCTGGGCAAATATCGTGCGGGGCCTCCAGATGCGATGCCAGGACTTTCCCGGTGCTTCGCTCCACAATCAGATCCACACGGCCAAAGGCGCGGCCGTCTGCGTAGGCCTGGATGATGGGGACAAAGGCCACACGTTGGGCTAAGGCCTGATGGGTGTGGCCGGCCACGACGGCATCCACGCTGCCCCTGGGCAGGGCGCGCACGATGGAAAAGATCTCGCTACTGGCATCGCAAGAATCCAGCTTGTCGGGATCGGCAAAGCTGCGGCACGCGCCCCCTTCGTGAGCCACGGCGATGACGACCGTGGCTCCGCGGGCGCGCAGCTTGCATGCCTCGCGTGCAATGATCGGCGCCAGCGGCAAGAAGTCGAGCCCGGCCACGTTGGCGGGCAGCGACGAGTGCGGGGTGGCGGCAGTGACGACACCGACGATGCCGATTCTGATGCCGGCCGCGTTGATGATCGTCGAAGGCTGGACATGGGGCCAGGCCACGGGCTTGCCCGTCGCGTGGTCCAAGATGTTGGCGGCCAAGAAAGGAAAGTGTGCTTGGGCTGCGCGCGCCTTGAGCGCGCCCCGGGGATCGTCGCCGGGATTGACCGGTGACGGCGCCGGGCCGGCCGGCCCAAAGTCGAATTCGTGGTTGCCTACCGCCACCGCGGTGTACCCGAGGGCATTGTAGGCACGAATGACCGGTGCGCCTTCTTGCAGATTCGATTCCAGCGTGCCCTGAAGCATATCGCCCGCGTCGAGCAAGATCACCGCGCCACCGGTGCGCGCCCGTGCGGCGCGGAGATTCTTCAGATAGCCTGCCAGCCATGGCAGTGCCGCGATATGGCCGTGCAGATCACTGGTGCCGACCACCGAGATGGTGACGGGCGACGATGATCCGGGCACTGCTTGCGCGAGAGCTGCGAAGGCGAAGAGAACAACCAGCGCAGACAGGAAAAATCGCACGCGCATGGCACGTGGATCCGGCGGCCGCACCCTCAGGAAAAGTCGCTGCGACGCATGCGCGCGGAGTGGCGGATGTCTTCCCCGGTCAAGATGAAGATCACCCGCTCGGCCACGTTGGTAACGTGATCTCCAATCCTTTCGATGTACTTGGAGATGGCCTGGACCCGCGTCGCGCCAAAGATGTTGTCGGGGCTCTCGCGCATGCGGCTCAAGACGTCGTTGAAAATCTGCGTGTAGTAGGCATCGACGACTTCGTCCTTGTCGATGACCCGATTGGCCGAGGCAACATCCTGGCTCTGTAGCGCCCCCAGCGCCTCCGTCAACATCTCGCGGGCGGTGGTCAGCATCCGCATCAGATTCTCGTAGGGGGTCAGCGGCGGCTCGGACCCCAGTTCCACGACCCGCCCCGCGATGCTGACGCCGAGATCCCCGATGCGCTCCAGATCGACCACCAACTTCAGCGCCGAGGTCAACAGCCGCAGATCACCGGCCACCGGTTGCCGGCGCGCGAGAATCTGCAAACAAAGATGGTCTATCTCCAGTTCCATGGAGTCCGTCTCCTGGTCCCCGGCGATGATCCGATTGCCAAGCTCGCTGTCGTGTTCCAGCAGCGCCTTCCCGGCCGACTCCAGAACCTGGTCCACGTGTCGCCCCATATCGAAGATTCGCTGACGTACCGACTCGAGCTCCATTTCGAACTCCTGGCTGGTGTGCTGGCGCAGGGTCATCCGAACCTCCCGGTGATGTATTCCTCGGTCTGCTGCTGAGCAGGCTTGGTAAACAGCTTGTTGGTGTCGCCGAATTCCACCAGACGGCCGAGATACATGAACGCCGTGTAGTCGGAGACGCGCGCGGCCTGCTGCATGTTGTGGGTCACGATCACAATCGTGTAGTCCTTCTTGAGTTCCGTGATGAGCTGTTCGATCTTCTGGGTGGAGATGGGGTCGAGCGCGGAGGCCGGCTCATCGAGCAGCAGGACGTCCGGCTTCACCGCCACGGCGCGCGCGATGCACAGTCGCTGCTGCTGGCCGCCCGAGAGAGCCGTTCCATCCTGGCGCAGCTTGTCCTTCACCTCGTTCCACAGCGCGGCCTTCTCCAGCGCCCATTGTACCCGCGCCTCCATGTCGGGGCGCGAGAGGCGCTCGTAGAGATGGACGCCAAAGCTGATGTTGTCTTGCACCGACATGGGGAACGGGGTCGCCTTCTGAAACACCATTCCCACCTTGGCTCGCAGCAGGTTGACGTCGTCGGCGCGCTCGAGCAGGTTGCGACCTCCGAGCATGATCTTTCCCGTGGCGCGCTGCCCGGGGTAGAGTTCGTAGATACGGTTCAAGGTTCGCAGCAGGGTGGACTTGCCACAGCCGGACGGGCCGATGAACGCTGTGATCTGGCGGTCATGGATGTCCATGTCGACATCGTGCAATGCCTTGTACTTTCCGTAGAAGAAGCTCAGGCTTCGGATCTGCACTTTCGGGGTCAGCACGGACGCGGCCTTCTTGGCGGTGATGCTCGCCGCCGGGTGCAGTGAAACCCCGGAGGACGCCGGTGTCGGTGCTTCGTCGCTCGTGGAAGAGGAGCTTGATGATTCCATGGGTTCCCTCAAGATCTGGTGCGCTTCAGCAGCATCCTGGCGGCGATGTTTATGACGAGGATGGTGACGGTGATGAGTAGCGCGCCCGCCCACGCCAGGTGTTGCCAGTCTTCGTACGGGCTCATCGCGAACTGGAAGATCACCGCCGGCAGATTGGGGAACGGCCGGCTCATGTCGGTGCTCCAGAACTGATTGTTCAGCGCAGTGAACAGCAGGGGCGCGGTTTCGCCGCTTACCCGCGCCATGCCGAGCAGCACACCGGTCGCGATCCCCGGCAAGGCGCTGCGGTAGACGATGACGATAGTGACCTTCCAGCTCGGCGCTCCCAGTGCCGCCGCCGCCTCACGCAGGCCATCGGGAACCAGGCGCATCATGTTCTCGGTGGTCCGCACCACAACCGGCAAGACGATCAGCGCGAGGGCCACCGCGCCCGCCCACCCGGAGAAGTGCCCGGTCCGCAGCACGATGAGGCCGTAGACAAACACGCCGATTATGATGGATGGGGCGCTCAGCAAGATGTCGTTGACGAAGCGGACGATGGCCCCGAGGCGCGACGTCCGACCGAACTCCGCCAGATAGGTTCCGGCCAGAATGCCTGCCGGCGCACCCATTCCCACGCCTGCAATCGTGAGGATCAGACTGCCCACGATGGTGTTGGCCAGCCCTCCGTTGGCTCCCGGGGGCGGCGTGGATTCCAGAAACAGCCTGGGGGCGATCCATCGCAGCCCGTTGCCGAACAACGTCCACAGCAGCCAGAACAGCCAGAATAGCCCGAACACCGTCGCCAGGATCGACAGCGAGAGGCCGATCCAATTCACCGCCCGACGGCGTGCGTAGAGGCTCAAGTCCGCTCCCCCTCGCGCGCCCGCATCTTCATCAGCATCAAGCGCGAAATGATCAGGACAACCAGTGTCAGCACAAAGAGGACCAACCCCAGGGCAAGCAGCGACGACGTATACAGTGGCGTGACCGCCTCGGTGAACTCATTGGCCAGCGTCGACGATATGGTGTTTCCCGGCATGAACAGTGACAGGTGAATGTCGTGCGCGTTCCCGATGACGAAGGTAACAGCCATGGTCTCGCCCAGAGCGCGGCCAAGGCCCAACATGATGCCTCCAATGACCCCCACGCGCGTGTATGGCAAGATCACCCGCCACACGACCTCCCAGGTCGTGCAACCCAGCGCATAGGCCGATTCGCGCAGCGACGCGGGCACGGTCTCGAACACGTCGCGCATCACGGCCGCCATGAAGGGAATGATCATGATGGCCAGGATGAGCCCGGCGGTGAGCATGCCGATCCCCATGGGCGGGCCTTCGAAAAGCAGACCCAGGATCGGCCACGACCCGATGTGTTCCGTCAGCCAGGGTTGCAGGTGCGCCGCGAACGCCGGCGCGAACACGAACAGGCCCCACATGCCATAGATGATGCTGGGAATGGCCGCCAGCAACTCGATGGCCACACCGATGGGCCGCTTCAGCCAGCGCGGCGCGAGTTCCGTGATCACCAGGGCAATCCCGAAGCTGACCGGAACGCCCACCAGCAGCGCGATCACCGAGGTGATCACCGTGCCGTAGAGCGGGGCCAAGGCCCCGAACTGCTCGGTGACCGGGTTCCATTCTTTACTAGCAAGGAACTTCGGTCCGAAGGTCTTCAACGCCGGCCACGAGCCCGCCAGAAGCGTGAGCAGCATCCCGAAGACGGACATCAACACCAAGAGTGCGAAGAACCCGGTCAGGCCCCGGAAGAACCGATCTCCAAGCGACCGCGAGCGAACCCCGGCGGCCACTGGGCCGGCAGACTCGGGAGGCTCGCCCTCGCGTTCTTGCGTCGCTGCGCTAGCCGAGGTCACGATGCCACTTCAGGGCGTGCGCTTCACTTCTTGCTGGCCGGCCAGAGCTTCTGGCCGCCGGCGTCCTTCAGGTCCTTTTCCCAGGTCTTCTCGACCAGGTCCACCACGCTCGCCGGCACGGGGATGTAGCCCAGCTCCTTTGCCGCCGCACCGCCGTTGCGGTAGCCCCAGTCGAAAAAGCGCAAGACCGCGCGACCGGTATCAGCATCCTTCTGCTGGCGGTGAACCAGCACGAAGGAGGCGCCGGTGATGGGCCACGAGGTGGCACCCGCCTGATCGGTGAGAACCACGTAGAAACTGCGAGCGTGCGTCCAGTCAGCGCCTTTGGCAGCGGCCTGCACGCTGTCATCCGTGGGATCGACGAATTTGCCGTCGTGGTTCTTCAGCTTGGCGTGGGCCATGTGATTCTGGATGGCATAGGCCGATTCGACGTAGCCAATGGCGCCGTTGATTCGCTGAACGTACGAGGCCACGCCCTGATTCCCCTTGCCCCCCACTCCGGTCGGCCATGCAACTGATTTGTCGCTGCCGACGGCCTTGGACCATTCGGGACTGACCTTGGCCAGATAGTTCGTGAAGATCCAGGTCGTACCGGAGCCGTCCGACCGGTGCACCACGGTCACCGCCGTGTCGGGCAGCTTGAGACCAGGGTTGCTCTGCTCCAGCCGTGGGTCATTCCACTTCTTGATCTTGCCCAGGAAGATGTCCGCCAGCACATCCGGCGCAAGCTTCAATTCGCCCGCTTTGATGCCGGCGACATTGATCACCGGAACCACACCTCCCATGACCACTGGGAACTGGATCAGACCGGCCTTGTCCAGTTCCTCGGGCTTGAGGGGCGCGTCGGAAGCGCCAAAATCGACCGTCCCTTCCGTGATCTGTTTGATGCCGCCGCCCGATCCGATGGCCTGGTAGTTGAGTTTGATCAGCGTTTCTTTCGAGTAGGTGTCGGCCCATTTCGAATAGACCGGGTAAGGGAACGTCGCCCCGGCACCGGAGATGGTGTTCGCGTCGCCCGCGAAAGCGACTGGGCCCATCAGCGTCGCGCCAACAGCGGCGACGAGCAGTCCTGTGGATTCTAGCTTGATCATGCGGCTGCCCTTTCTTTTGTCTCGATATGCGAGGTGGAAGACGTCCCACCGTCCGGCCGAGAGTCTGTGTCTTTGATGCTCAAGGAGATGTGTCAATTACGTTACAAGTCGAACGCATCCCGACCTGTGCCGTGCAGTTGGCGCAAGTTTTGAATCTGGCACCGGATCCTGTCCCGTGCCCCCGCATGTGCGCTTGGCCGGATGGGCCCCGGGCGTGTCCTGCGCTAATCCTTGGTCCGCTCAGGTCGCAGAGGCAGTCGGCGGCGCTCGAACAAGAACTCGCTCTTTCGGCTCGCCGAGGTCATCTCCTTGACCTTGCGTTTGAGCGACGCGGCCATTTGAGCCAGTGCCCCAGGATGATCGACATTCTGTGCGGCTTCACACGGGACAACCGCCACGCTCAAGGTGACGAGCGGCACCTCGACCGGTTGGCCCCGGCGGTCGGTGGCGCGAAAGAAACCCCGCTCCACGTCTGCCGGGTCGAACAGCTCGACCTTCGCCCCATCGAATCCACGGCAAAGGCCTCCGACGCTTTCGGCGTCAACCGCGGCTGGCGACACGATAACGAAATCATCGCCGCCGATGTGTCCCAGCTTGGCGTCGAATGACAGGGTCGGGAGGCTGCGCGACAACACGCGCGCCAGGCACCGAATCATTTCGTCCCCGCGCAGGAAGCCGTAGCAATCGTTGTACTCCTTGAAGCGGTCGAGGTCGGCGTAGAGCACATGGGCGTTCGGCTGATCGAGCGCGCTCAATATCCATCCTTCTATGCTCCGGTTGCCAGGCAAACCCGTCAGAGGACTCGATCCTTGGGCCAATTGCACCTCCAGCGCGGTCGAGCGAATGATGAGCTGCCGGATGGTGACGGTTCCGACCAGGTTTCCAGCCGCACCGATAACGATCACAGGATCGTACAGCTCGTCGGGTGGCCGCTCCATCGCCAGCTTGGCCAACGCGGTCACGTTGATCGAATCCTCGACGATGAGAGGCGCCAGTCGAGCCAGCTCCTCGGCGGGCCGCCACTGAAAGAGGTGGTAGCCGACCGGGCCGCCCGTCTTGGTGAAGTAGTGCTGGCGCGTGATGAGGCCCACGGGACGCTCGTCGCGCAAGACCGTCAGGTGATCGAGGGCGGGGTGTTCGCGAAAGATGCGATTGACGTCCTCGCCCCGCTTTTCCTTCTCGCGAATGGTGCCGCAGCGAATCGCGAGCGGCCCGACCGTCTCGTTGAGGTCGGACTCGCGGTAGTGGAACTGGCGCGTGATCCTTCGCAGCTCAATGCGCGTCTGGTTGGACAACTCGGGAGGCAGCGGGGCCGGCCGCGCGAACAGGAAGCCCTGGGCGTAGCGCACGCCCAAGCGCGCCATGGTTTCCAGTTCCTCCCAAGTCTCCACCCCCTCGGCGATCAGCGACGCATCCAGGCTAGCCGAGAACGCGATCAGTGATCTTGTGAGGCGCTGCTTGTAGGAATGCCGATGAATGTCGCGCGACAGGGTCATGTCGAGCTTCATGAAATGCGGCGGGCAGGTCACCAGAGTGACCAGGCCCGAGTGGCCGGCGCCCAGGTTGTCGAGCGCGATCTTGAACCCCTGTTCCAGGTAGTAGCGAATCTGCCGCTCGAAGGCATCGTAGTCCTCGCCAGACGCCCGCTCGGTGATTTCAACGACGAAGTTTCGCTGATCGAGCCCCAAGTTCGCGAACTCGGCTTGCATGTGTCCATTGGTCAGGCGCGGGTCACCGATCGCACTCGGGCTGATGTTGATGAAGAACCGACGTGATCGCAGCGACGATGGGAATCGTGAAATCGTACGCAACGCGATGTTACGACAAACACTCTCAAGCCGTGACAGCAACCCGAGCGTCCTCGCTTCGCCGAAGATCTCGGCCGCCGAAGGAAAAGACGCCGGGCCGCGCGACAAGACTTCCCAGCCCAGCACCGTGCCGTGGTGCAGGTCGACGATGGGCTGAAAATGCGGCGTGATCTGCCGCCGGTCGATTATGGTGCGAACGGTGTCTTCCCGGCAGTCGTTTCGCCCCTCGACTAGGCGTTCTTCGGGGGTGCAATCCAGACCATCCAAAGTGATTCATCATACGCCCCGTCATGTTCTCCATTTGTGACAAATGGAGAACATCGCGGGCGCCACCGGGCGACCGCCGTTCACGGGATGGTAGCGGAAAGTTCTCGGAGGTGTGTCCCCTCGCGCTGGTTGCTGCTCCCGCGAGGGGCATGCCACCGACGAAGTCTTACGAAGGGCGATGGCTTCTTCGGTTGGCCACCCTGTGCCAACGTGAGTGAGAAGAGCCCTGCGTCTACGCGTCGGATAGCTCCCCAGCGATGGACAAGGGGTTCTCGGATCGGAACTAACCCCATGGACTCGCCTAGCCCCGGGCGCTTATCCTCCTTACATGCTTCAGGAACTGATCCGGCGATGAGCGGTCCCACCTATTTCATGGAGAGCGAGGAGGAGTCCCTCCGGCTGGACATCAAGACCGACCCCGGCGCGGTCGAGGAGCAAGCCCGCTGGGCCGGCGTTGTTCCGGGTATGCGGGTGGTCGACCTGGGCTGCGGCGCCGGAAGGACGACCCATATTTTGCACCGCCTCGTCCAGCCCGGAGGCGAGGTGGTGGGGATCGACCATTCCCAACCGCGAATCGACTACGCGGTGGAGCACTACTCTGAGAACGGTATTTTCTACGTCCTCAGAGACGCTCGTGGATCGCTCTCTGATCTAGGTCGGTTCGATCTTGTGTGGATTCGCTTTTTGCTCGAGTACTACGGGCAACTGTCCTACGGGATAGCCAAGAACGCTTATCATCTCCTGAATCCGGGCGGTACCCTCTGTCTGCTCGATCTCGATCACAACTGTCTGGGGCACTTCGGCGGGTCCGATCGTCTGGAAAAAACCATGCGGAACATGGTGCTCGCCACGCAGAGGCAATACGATTTCGATCCCTTTGTAGGCAGAAAGCTCTACGCCTACCTCTACGACCTGGGATGCGTCGACATTGAGGTGCGGATGTCGGCCCATCACCTGATATACGGAGAGCTGTCCGAGATCGACCGCTTCAACTGGCTGTCCAAGGCCGAGGCGACGCGAAATGCTCCGGGGCTTTTCGCGGACGACTACCCGGGCGGATATGAGGAGTTCCACCGCGAATTGGTCGCCTACCTCGAGAACCCGAGGCGGTTCATCTACACGCCCCTCATCATGTGCAAGGGAAAGAAACCCAGCGCTGGGGGCTAGGCGATCCGCAGCGCGATCGGCGTCTTCGGTACCGGAGTCTCCTCGGACGGATGCTCTGACACCGGCGTCTTGAGCTCGAGCTGCGCGGGATGGGCTCGCTCGTAGTAACGCAGAAAGGCGTCCACTAGGCGGGCCTCGAAGCCCTTGCCCGCCTCGCGCTTCAGAAACGCGATGGCCTCTTCTCTGCGCATGGGCTCGTGGTAGTGGCGCTTGGCGGTGATGGCCTCGAAGAAGTCGGCCACCGCTATGATCCGCGCTCCCAGCGGTATCTCTTCTCCCTTGAGCCCCCGCGGGTAGCCGCTGCCGTCTATCTTCTCGTGGTGCGCACCGGCGATGGCCGGGACCTGCCGGTAGATACCCTCGAAGCTGATCTGGCGAAGGATCCTCTCGGTCTGCTCCGCGTGAATCTTCACCAGCTCCCGCTCCCGTGGGTTCAGCCGTCCGGGCTTGCGCAGGATGGCGTCCGGCACCGCGAGCTTGCCGTAGTCGTGCAAGAGCGCGGCTGTGGAGATCACCTCGCGCTCCTCTGGCGAAAACCCGAGCTCGTCGCAGATTCCCTGCGCGTACTCCGTGACCTTCTCCGAGTGGCCTCGGGTCAACGGATCGCGCGCGTCGATGCTGGCGGCCAGCCCTTGCAGGATGGAGCGGAACTGACGGTCCTTGGATTTCAGAAGTTCCTCGTTGCGCAAACTGATGCCGACCACGGAGGCCACTCCGATGAGCAGGCTGCGATCCGTCTCGACCAGGGGCCGCTTGGTCTTGACGTTGTCCACCACCAGAACGCCGATAGATTCCCCATTGCTCACGATGGGGCAACAGATGAAGGACTCCGCGCCCAGCTCCTGGGCATAGGACATGCTCTTGAGAGAGAGATCTTTTTCGATCTCCTCCATGTTGCTCACCAGAAACGACTTCTGCTGCTTGAAACAGAGCACGAAAACGCCCCGCGATCCCGGTTTGTCCAGGTGAAAGGCGGTGTGCCGCAAGAGCTTGCTCGCTCTTTCGTCGTGACCATATCCAGCTCCGAAGACCAGGCGCTTTCCCCCGGTGTCCGCCAGCAGGATCATGCAGCGATCGTAGTCGAGCCACTTCTTGCAGGCTTTCACCACGTTGGAAAGGACATCCACCGATCCGGATCGTCTGCTGATGGAATGGCCGATCTCGCTGGTCAAGACCGCGTTGTTGTGGTTCATCTCGATCTGGCTGATCAGTTGATGGGTCGAGTCGAACAGGCTGCGCAGGCTCGCGACCATGTCCTTCTTGTCGAGCCAAAGGCAGAGCGCGGTGAGGAGCGCCAGGATCGCGAGCGCGCCCGGCAACACCTGGGTACTGCCGGAAAGGGGAGCATGCACGACCGACAAGACAACCAGCGGGAGGAGGAATGCGGCCGCATAGTTGCGCACTCGCCTAAACCGGTCTGCTCTGGACGCGCGCCAGGAGATGACGTACCGGCAGGTTCGTCCGCCTCGGAAGATGCACTCCGGGTGCTCGACCTCCGGCGTGCCACGAGCGAACAGGAGGGAAACGGCTTCGAGAAAACCCATGCGATTCTCGCATTGATAGGGCTTCTCCTCCACGTTCTCTTCAAAGGTGGTGGTGACTTCGACCCGGTTCGAGCTCAGGCTCCGCGATGCAAAAGTTGAGGAACGGGTCAATCGGCTCGCGCCTCTTCCGATCAGCTCGTAGGCCCTACCAGGCCCGACGGCTCCGAGAATGAGGAGCTTCATGGCTCCCATGGCATCCGGAGAAGCGGCATAGCGACCGGCCTCGCGCGCTATCGAGGCGTTGCTCGTCAGAAAGGATAGCTTCTCGTGGAACCGATCAATCTGGTTCTGGGTGAACCAGTGCCCTTCGTCAGCCACCTCGTGGGCGGTCATGCCGGCATACTCGAGCAGAGTCGACACGCGAACCTGTGGATACTTCCTATCGATCAACCGTATATAGTTGTCGATAATTCGACTGTTATACAGGCGGCGACCGTCGCTTGTCATTGGTGCCCCCGTTCCTCGGGCCCGCTCGAAGAATCACATTCATAGAGCGATAGAAGCTATCCGGATAGTGAGGCATCAGAGACCACATCACGTAGTGTTTCTCGACCGGTATCTTCAAGCTCTTCGCAGCAGCTTCGGGATAGATCAGGACAGGAATCTCTTGCTGACCAAAGCGTTTCATCAAAACAGATAGGGCATCGTATATAGTCTCATTGGTGAGCTCGCGTTGATCCAGCACAAATAGGGTAATCGAGTTGGTCAAATCGGAAAGGTTCAGTCCAATATCGGCGAGATTGACCATGGCCATGGCCTGTAGGCGGTCATCCGCCTTGATCGCGAAGAGCTGGCGTTCTCGTTTCAGTTCCAACTTGCGGAACTCCTCGCTCAAATCGCTGTGCTCCACATCGCCCGGTTCGAGGTCGAGCGCGCCGATCATCAACCCACCCGATTCGTGCTGGTAGAAGCTAGACAGCTCGATCAGATCGTCGTCGTCTACTGGGCTCAAGGAATACTCGCCCGGTCTGCCTTTGACATCGTGGTCGCACTGCCAATGGAGATAGGCGAAGGTCGCCTCGGAGCATATCCGCGGATCATCGATGCCGCGGCATAGACCGCCGAAAACGCTCCGGGGAAAACGGTTTTCCGGCCGATAGAAGCAAATCAAGTACTCCATGTGCATGAACGAAAAACGACACGATTCATTGACGAACCGAGTGATTTGTTCGAGCACGTTCAGGCCGGCCCTGAACGAGCTGTTGCTGCGCGCCGCATGGTGGTGGATCAGCCATGTGCTGTCGTAGAAACGCAGCATGGCCATGTGACCGAGGATCTTGCCCCGGTCCTGATAGATGAAGTGGCGGGCGATGCTGGGGCTACGAGTATAGAGCTTCTCGTAGGTCTGCTTGATCTGTTCCCGGTTCTTCTGGATGAACCCGTACTTCTGCGGATAGATGAAACCCGTCTCGAAGAAGAAGCTCCACAGATCGTCCATGTCGACCTGGTTGCAGACGTAGGATTGACGGTTGTCGGCATGGTGCAGGAGCGCCACCAGCTGCACATGGTCCGCGACATCCATGTCGAGCAGTGCCAGCCCGCACCTGAGGCAGGAGTTTTCGGACTCGGGATCCAGTACTTGGCGGTGGACCACCTGCGCTCGACAAGAGAACCTGAAGCTGCTGGCAAGGCAGAGATCGAGCCGGGGGATCATCAGTCCCGGCATGAGAACGGCGTTGCGCGCGTTCTCCTCCACCGCCAGGCCAGAGGCGGAAAGGTCCAGCACCTTGAGCGATATCAGCCTGCCGGTGAGCGGGTGCTCGAATGCGACGGTCGGCGTGGGCACGAATTCCTGGCGAACGCTGCGGTGCTGCTGGCGTTCGAACCGCTGGATGCGGTCCTGGGTCGGCTCGAGCACGTACTCCCGGGAGATCCGTCCGCCGGTCTTGCTGACGATCCTGCAGTCGCCCGAAAAGAGAATCTCCCGGTCATTCGACAGAACGACCATCACCGGAGCGCCAGCGGTGAGCCAGCCAAAGGTTTGTGGCGGCGAGGTGCGAACGCGCACGCGGAACGAGATCGGGGTGAAATCGATGAGCGTGCCCTCGAAACGGGAACCGTCTTTGAAAAGCTGAACCTGAATGCCTTTACAGGGGTACCGCACGACCCTTCGGGCGTGGACCTCGGTGCATACCTCGGGAAGCTCGATAACGATCCCCTCCTCGTCCATCGATGTCACCCGACCAATACCCTGCAGCAGCTTCTGCTCGTCCGGGATTAACAGGGCGGAGAAGACGTAGTACCTGGAGATGGTGCGGGCGGCGCGCGGGTCGACCCATGTGCATCGCAGGCGGTTCTCCCGGCACGGGTGCGGCCTGGCCTCCACGCGCAGCGTGTGCCCGTACCTCGCATGCTCGAAGGCGAGCAGGACAATTTTATTTTGGAAGTTGAGGTAGTTGAGCTTGTTGATCAGGCGCTCGCGACTGACCGGTCGCGGCGCAGCGGTGGGAGGAGCCGGATCGATCGTTGCCAGCGTTTTCGGCGGTCCGGACGCAACTTCGCCATCAACTGGGGCGAAGTCCTCGCGGACACTGAACTGCTGTCGATCCTGGTCCATGACCTTGATCCAAATCAGAGATCCGTTTCTTCGGCTTGTGCGGAAAGAGGCGATCGTTTGCCATCGGACATCGCTCACGGTCGGCGGCCGACCGTTCTGACGATCAATAGTGTCTTCGGGGCGCGAGCGAACGCGGGAAGGCTGTAGCATTGTATTCGAGGACCGGCAGGCGCCACCAGACCGGAAAAACGACAATTGTGTGACAAAGAGAACGATCTTGTCACTTTTGCACGGGCTCGAGAATCACTGGCAGACGTGAGCGGCTGTGCGCGTGGCACTGGGTGGAGATGGTCGCTGCTGAAGAAAAATCTATGCACAATTGTCACACGACTGTCGCGCAGACCATGTGACAGTGCGCCCTTCGGGAGCGAAGACATGCAAAGACTCTCTGCCAGCATCGCGATGGCTCTGTTGGTGGTCGCCGCACCGGCGGGCGGGATCGAGGACACACTTTCGTACAGCGGATCTTCGACCATCGGAGTGGGCATTATGCAAGCGGGCGCGGTCAAGGTCTTCGAGGCCAGGACCGGCCTCAAGTTCGCCTCGGTCGAGACCATCGGATCGAGCAAGGGCGTCAAAGCGCTGATCGAGGGCAAGGCAACCGTGGCCGGTGCGTCGCGCGCCCTGACCAGCGAGGAGAGGGCGGCCAAGGTCGTCGGCCACGTCATCGGCTACGATGCCATCGCGGTCTTCGTACATGCCGACAACCCGGTGAAGAGCCTGTCCAAGGAACAGCTCAAGGGGATCTTCACCGGGAAGATCACCCGCTGGAAGGATGTCGGGGGCCCGGACGCACCAATCTACCCGAACACCGAAATGCTAGGCCACGCAACCGTGCAGGTTTTTCGCGAGCTGGCCCTGGACGATGAGCCCTATGTTAAGGGATTGAAGGAGTTCGATCAGCCGCTGGACCAGATCGTGGAGGTGGCCTATGACGCCAGGGGAATCTGCACGGTCAGCCAGGGACTGCTGGCATCGGTCAGCCCGGATTTGCGCAAGAAGGTCAAGCCCATCCTGATTGACGGAGTCGAGCCGACGGAGCGGAACATTCGATCGCGCCTATACCTCCTGTCGCGTCCGCTGGTGCTGGGGACCATGGGCCTGCCCAAAGGCGACGTGAAGAAGTTCATCGACTTCATGCTGTCCCGCGAGGGCCAGCAGATCGTGGCGCGCAACTTCGTTCCGCTGAAGCGGTAGCAACCCCGTGTAATCTGTCACCCCTTGTTGCGTTCCGGATGTCGCCCGCACGGCTCGGAGGTCGCAGGCTGTGCGACGATGCGATAGCCCACCCCGCGAACTGTATGGATGTAGGCAGCGGCGTCTGCCAGTTTGTGGCGCAGGCGTTTTACGTGGGTGTCCAGAGTGCGGCTGGAGACTTCCGGGTGGTAGCCCCACACCTCGGTGAGCAGTTGTCGGCGGTAGCGAACCTTGCCCGGCACTTCCAGCAGATGGAGAAGAAGACGCATCTCAAGTGCGCTCACATGGATCTCATTGCCACCGACGAAGACTTGGTGCGAGTCGGGGTCGACCTCAAGGCTTCCGACGGTGATGCGGCCCTGGTTCGGTGCGCTGCCGGCCGCGGGCGTGTGCTCGTCCGGCGCGCTCTGGGCGCGCTGTCGCGCCTCCATGCGCAGGAGCAGCTCGCGCACGCTGAACGGTTTGACCAGATAGTCGTCGGCGCCTACCTCGAAGCCCACCACGCGGTCGACCTCCTCACCGCGTGCGGTGACCATGATCACGATCGGCTGCGGCGTGTGGCCGCTGGCGCGAATCCGCCGGCACACCTCCAGTCCCGATATGTCCGGCAGCATGAGGTCCAGCAGGACGATGTCGGGCGGCTGGGCCGTCGCCAGGCGGAGCGCGGTCGCGCCGTCGAGTGCACTGGACACCTGGTAGCCTGCGGCCTGCAAACTGTAGGAAAGGCTGCTGACCAGATCCGCCTCGTCCTCCACCAGCAGGACCCGGCTCTTTTGCCGGTGCGCAGGCTGTGCGCCAGACGCGCGCGGGTCACTGGCAGGCTGCATGGTTGCGCCTTGGCCCGTCCGAGGTGGCGGCGCCACACCACGCGTGTGTTCAGTTTCTTTCGTAGTTGGGAACAGCACGCATAGAACCTCCTGATTGGGCCCCGTGGCAGATATCCTCCCCGCGCACCATCGACACGACCAGCTCACCCAGGTAGGTGACATGGTCGCCGATGCATTCGTGGTTGAGGTACACCCGGTCCGTCACGGTTGCTGACCTCCTCTGCGCACACTTGGCGTGTCGTCACTTCGGCCGGCTGGAAACGGGCGAGCGACAGGACGGCGGGTCGGGACATGTGCGCCATCAACCCAGCCAACGGCCAAGCCGAGTTCCGATCTCATGGGCCATAGTCTGACGAGCCCCGGTAACGAACAGGTGACGTGATGGAAAACTCTTGCGCAAAAGGCATGCTGACCCAAGCGCAGGGCGGTGTTCGGTGATTGAGCGCGCCGCACGGGCCTCCAGTCCGTGTCACAGACGCGCCACGCAAATGTTACCGAGATGGCGCCGACGATTCTTCGCAATCGGAGTACGGATCAGGCATGAGAATCCTAAATGAAACCTGCGTGATCGTGTCTCGCGACGGAGACGACCCGTGGACGGAGCGCCGGAGCAGCGATTGGAACATCGGTGATGCTCCCCCAGACGAGGCGGATTCCACGCAGCTTGCGCTGGTGCCAGTCGAAAGCATCGGGGCGACTTGCGGCAGACCGGATCCTATATTTGCGAGCCTGTTCGCGCACCAGCCGATTGCCAGCTCTCCCTGCCGTCGAACAACGGTTGGCAGCGCGTGAACAGCGCGGTGGCCCCAAACGCGGATCGGCGGATGCTGGTCTGACCGGCCGGCTCTCGCAGCAAGCAGTCAGGACATTCAGCCCGGCTGTGGGCGAGGACATTCCCGATCATCCTGTACGTGCTGCGTGCGCCAGTGAGCCAGCTTTGGGCGTCGGCAGCGTTACAGTTATGTGACGATAATGTGACAATTACGAGAAGCGTTAGATCGACGTGCTGCCAAGCGCCGGACGCGGCGTCCGTGTGCTAGATAAGGCGGCAATCCCGGCATGGCGCGCATACTGGTCATAGAGGACGAAGCGGACATCAGGCAGATCCTCGAATACAACCTGCGGCAGGCCGGTCATGATGTGACGGGTGTGGAGCGGGGGAATGACGGGCTGGCGCTCGCGCGCGAGCGGCCGCCGGATTTGGTGGTTCTTGATCTGATGTTGCCTGACATCGCGGGTCTGGACGTGTGCCGCACGATGAAGGCCGACGCCCGGCTCCGCCACGTTGCCGTGATCATGCTGACCGCGAAGGGCAGCGAGATCGATCGCATCGTGGGCCTGGAACTGGGCGCGGACGACTACGTGACCAAGCCCTTCAGCGTGCGCGAGGTTCTGCTGCGCGTGCAGGCGGTGCTGCGCCGGGCGTCCACGGCAGACGAGTCGGAGTCGACCGAGCCCGTGGTCTTCGGCCGGCTGCGCATCGACTACACCGCGCACCGCACCTGGGTGGACGACCGCGAGGTGTCGCTCACGGCTCTGGAGATGAGGCTGCTGTGGACCCTGTATCAGCGGCGCGGCCGCGTGCAGTCGCGCGGGACGTTGCTCGGCGACGTCTGGGATGCCGATCCGGAGAACAACACGCGCACGGTGGACACCCACGTCAAGCGTCTGCGCGAGAAGCTGGGCGCAGCCGGCGACTACGTCGAGACCGTGCGCGGGGTCGGCTACCGGTTCGCGGCGGAGCCAGAGGCCGGATCGTGAAGCTCGGGATTCGGGCCAAGCTCTTCGCGGTATCGCTGGTTCTCATCGTGGTGTCGCTGGCCGCCGGCGAGCTGTATCTGCGCCCCGCCATCGAGGGCGATCTGCTGACGCGCATTCGCGCCGACCTGTCGGCTCGCCTGGCCTTGGTGACCGAGCAGGCGCGGGTGCTGGCCGCGACGGGCGACACCAGCAACGCCGCCTGGGACGCTCTGGCCGATCGCCTGGGTCCGCTGGCGCACGCGCGCGTGACCTTCATCGACGGACAGGGCGTGGTGAAGGGCGACTCGGAACTGTCGGGGGAAGCGCTCAATCGCGTCGAGAATCACGGCAGCCGGCCGGAAGTCAGAGCGGCCCTGTCAGGTCAAAGCACCGACCAGGTTCGCTTCTCGGCTACCCTCCGGCAGCGTCTGCTGTATTCGGCCACGCCTATCCCCGGCACCGGGAACATGGTGGCGCGCCTGAGCGTACCCCTGGCCGAGGTCGACCACGCGGTGGCGCGGCTGCGCGCCACACTCATCGCGGGCGGGCTGGTGGCGCTGCTGGCGGCCGTGCTGATGGCCAGCGGCGCGGTCGTGCTGCTGTCGCGCGCTCTGCGCCACGTAACCGTGACTGCCCGCCGCATGTCTGCGGGCGAGCTCGATCTGCGCAGCCGCCTCGACACCCGCGACGAGATAGGAGATCTCGGCCGCGCGCTCGATCATCTGGCCGAGAACCTGTCGCGCTCGTTGCACGAACTGCGGGACGACCGCGATTTGTTGGGCCGGATTCTCGAGGCCATGCGCGAGGGCGTGCTGGTGCTCGACAGCGAGCGGCGCATCCTGCGCTTCAACGGATCGCTGCGCGAGATGCTGCTGCTCGACACCGGCGCGGTGGGGCGCCCTGCCATCGAGGTAGTACGCAATGCCGAGCTGCAAATCCTGGTGGACGCGGCGATTGCGGGCCAGGAGCCAGTCACCGGCGAAATCGAGGTGGCCGGTCTGAGGCCGCGGCATCTGCTGGTCCATGCCACGCGCCTGTCGGGCGAGCCCCGCGCCGTGCTGGTGGTGCTTTTCGACGTGACCGAGGTGCGGCGCCTGGAGACCGTGCGCAAGGACTTCGTGGCCAACGTGTCGCACGAGCTGCGCACGCCCATCGCGGCGGTGATGTCGGCGGCCGAGACCCTGCGCACGGCGGCCCGGACCGACCCGGCAGCGGCCGGATCTTTTGTCGAGATCATCGAGCGCAATGCCCGCCGGCTGGGAGATCTGGTCCAGGATCTTTTGGACCTGTCGCGGATCGAATCCAAAGAATTTCGCCTGGCGAGCGACACGCTCGATCTTGCCGGCGTGGTGGCCAGAACCTTGGAGTTCCATGAGGAGCGAGCCACGGGCAAGCGGATGCAGATGAGCGCGGCGCTGCCGCCCGCTTTGCCCGCCGTGCGTGGCGACGCCACCGCGCTGGAGCGCGTCCTGTCCAACCTGATCGACAACGCCATCAAATACTGCCCCGAAGGCGCGGCCATCGTGGTGGCGGCCGAGGACCTGGGCGGGAAACTTCGCGTGGCCGTCAGTGACGATGGCCCCGGCATCGAAGCCCGTCACCTGCCGCGGCTGTTCGAGCGCTTCTATCGCTGCGATCCGGGTCGCTCGCGCGCCATGGGCGGGACCGGGCTGGGCCTGTCCATCGTCAAGCACCTGGTGGAAGCCATGGGCGGAACTGTGCAGGTCGAGAGTACCCCGGGCCAGGGCGCCCGGTTCAGCTTCACAGTTCCCACCGCGAGCTAACGGGGGTGGGCCGGATCGTCCCGGGCGGAAGCCATACGAGCAGTCCATGAAGTCCTGCTCGCACACTTCCTCCAACCAAGCGCCGCCAGCCGGTCGATGGAGTTTACAGCAAATTGCTGGCCAGCTCAGCCAGAGCCGAGCGCTCGCCCTTGGTCAGATTCACGTGGGCGTAGATGCTCTGGCCCTTCATACGATCGATGAGATAGCTGAGGCCATTGGAATGCGTGTTCAAATAGGGATGATCGATTTGGAAGATGTCGCCGGTGAACACCACCTTGGTGCCCTCGCCCGCGCGGGTGATGATGGTCTTCACCTCGTGCGGGGTCAGATTCTGCGCCTCGTCGACAATGAAATAGATCCCGACCAAGCTGCGGCCTCGAATATAGGCCAACGGCGCGATGACCAGCTTCTTCTCGTCGAGCAGCTCGCCAATTCGCCGATGCTTGGGATCGCTGTCGCCGAATTGGTTGCGGATAACCCCAAGATTGTCGAACAATGGCTGCATGTACGGGTCCAGTTTGGACTGGATGTCGCCCGGCAAATAGCCGATGTCCTTGTTGGAAAGTGGCACCACCGGCCGCGCCATGAAGACCTGCCGGTAGTTCTTGCGACATTCCAGCGCGGCGGCCAGGGCCAACAGCGTCTTGCCCGTGCCAGCCTTCCCCGAGATCGTGACCAGATTGACATCGGGATTGAGAAGAGCATTGAGGGCAAATGCCTGCTCGGCATTGCGGGGTATAATGCCGTAGGCCCCGACCTTGTTGACATGCCTGATCTGCTTCCGCTCACTGTCGAATGTCGCCAGGGCGGACTTGCGTCCGTTGCGCAGGATCAAACCCTCGTTGGGCAAGGGCGCGGGCTCCAGCGACAGATCGCCCATAGCCACAGCATGCGGTGGGGCGTAGAGGCGGTCAATTATCTGCTCGCTGATGTGCTCGTGCAGGCGCACGCCGTGGTACAGGGTGGAGATGTCCTTGACGTGGTCACTGCGGTAGTCCTGCGCGGTGAGGCCGATGGCCTTGGCCTTCATGCGCAGATTCACGTCCTTGCTGACCAGGATGACCTGACGCCTGGGCTGTTTGCGCGCCAACTGGTAGGCGATGTTGAGAATCTCGTGATCCGCGCTGCGGGTGTCGAAACTCAGCTTCAGGTCTGGATGAAACTCCTGGCCCACCTTCACCAGCAAGCGCCCCAAGCCCTCGCCTATTCTCACGCCGGTGGCGAACAGCGGTTCGGAAGACAGGGCATCGATGGCGCGCAAGAACTCGCGTGCGTGGTAGTTGAGCGACTCGTTTCCCTTCTTGAAGTTATCCAGCTCCTCAATGACCGTGATGGGAATGACGATGTCATTCTCCTCGAAGTGGTAGATACACTTGCTGTCGTGGAGGGGAACGTTGGTGTCGAGAACGAAGAGTTTGCGATTGGTCATCCGTCGGCTCTGACAACCTGATGTTCCGAGAATAGTGGTAGGGCTTGCGCCTGTCACGCAAGAAACCTCTCAAGACGGCTCGCTAGCGTTTCCGGCGGCGGCCACGCCTGGCACACGACTGTCACCAAATGTTCTCGCGGCTGTCAGACAGCTCAGCCTGCCCGTTCAGACCTGCAGATCCAAGCTGGCAAGCGTCATCCATCCCCAATGGCCTCCTTCGACGCGTGCGGCTCCACACAGTGATTCCGTCGCACGTGCCACGATCCGGCTGAGCAGACGCCCTCAGGTCAGAAGCTGCCGCTACGGTCCTCGTCGTCAGCGCTGCCACCGTTGCTTCCGTTTGGCTCCGTTGCTGACGCTCATCACCTGCGGCGGTTGGCACGCCTTGTCCTGTGTGATCTATTTCATCGCGTACGGACAGCTCGAGGGAAACGTCCTCGGTCCCTTGATCTTCCGTCGCACCGTTCACG